>WLWD01000198.1_pt1 | contig 236573 bp, 144 predicted proteins | sample 6712731 | NCBI WGS metagenome assembly WLWD01 (sample SAMN12718690, study PRJNA576275) | sponge metagenome | isolation source: marine sponge | host: Mycale hentscheli | place: New Zealand: South Island, Marlborough, Capsize Point | collected 2014-11-01
AAGCTATTATGCAACAAACAAGGTAGTGCATGCAGTGCTGTAAAGCTTTTTGAATCCAAGCTATTATATAACAGAAATCAAGCTCAGGAAGCAAAGCTATTATACAACAGAAGAAGCGCAGAGTTTGTGGGTAGGATTGTAAACTTGTGCATTGCTTGTGGCATTTCCAGGAAAAATTGCTGATAATTACACTTCGGTGGCGGGGACAAGACAGATAAGCTAATTACCGGACTGTCCCGGAGAATCCAATACCTGCTCTCATTCCTGAAAATATTTTTACTAATACTTCCCTGACCCAACCTGACACAAAATATTTGTAACAATCTAAGCTCTTATTAATTCATAAGGTCTTCTTCAGTGTGTGCACTTGGTGTCAGGAGTAAATTACATTCCCAGGTTGGTGTAGGTTATGCCAGGCCACAAATCTGCATCATAGAAAACTATAGTGTTTATAAATATATCTAAAGTTCTTGTTGGGCAGGAAAGTTGACCTAGGAGCGGGGAAAACCTACTACTTGCATAAAAAACGAAGTGTTAGTGTTTTAGTTTGGCTTCTCGTTGTCTCATATCCGTTTACAGCAACTCTCCGTACGTCGTCTGAGCTCAGCAGCAAGGTGCACCAGGCTGCCTCTCCTCCTCTAGCCGTTCTCTGGACTCTGCCACCTGAACTCAAGCGATGGATACACCAGGCTCGATTTCTGCTGAGCGAAGACTTCCCAAGCTGAGCAGATCTAATATCTTCACCTATGGCTATCTCCAATAAACTGCTCCGCCTTCTGACTCTCTTCTTATTGTTGTATTGATGTTTATTTACTCTCGATATAGGCGGGCGCTTGTTAGAAACAATACAAACTAATGGGAAAAAAAATTGCTCCCGTGCTGAGCCATCCCGCAGTTCTTATCAAAGAATTCTTCTGATTGGTCCCCTAGCCCTAGCCCTAGCCCTTGCGCGGCGCTATAATTGGTCACGCGCGGTGCTATAATTGGTCACATGATTTGATTAACCAATGAAATGAGTTTTTTGATAAGAACTGCGGGACTTTAGCCCGTGCTCGTAGTACGAGTTATGGGGGTGGGGCTATTTCTTAAGAATTGTGAGTGGAATGAAAGTTCCAAATTTTGTAACAGTTATTCTTGGAATCTAATAATGAGAACGGCACAAAAATTTTATACACCGGTAAGCCAAAAAAAATGAACTGCACTACAACGAGAATTTTTCAATATCTTATAAACAGAAAAAATTGCGAATATAATCATAAAGTAATATTTAAATGGATAAGAAGAACTCGTTGTATTGCCGGCTAGTAGTGAACCAAATTGCGGAGCTCCGACTTACCCTCCAAAAAAGTGCTACAAAGTTTTACAACCTGACCCCGATATTTCCTGATTTTTCCTCCAGATTCGCTCTAAAATTAGTGAGCGGCTCTTTCGGCAGGTATTCTGTGTCCTTGTGTTACAGTAGAGAAGCCCCTGTAAATATACAATAGTGTTAATCGTGCATAGCAACCATCAACAAAAAATTGGGTAGGCGGTTTGCGGCCACCCTTAATACTGTCTTTCTTGCCAACAATAATGTCCCCAAATTTAGACTGTGTTATCCCTAATAGCGTCTTGTTCATTTCTCTTGCTAATCAATAAGAAATTGTATCTTTAGACGCACTTACAAAATACTTTGAGTTCTACATATGCAATGAAATCGTCATAGCAGCATGTGTAAATCCCACTGCTAGCCAATGTGAAAGGATAAAGATGTATAGTTGGGGCCTTCACATTAAATTTCAGCACATTATCATGAGTAATAGGACCATAACTGAACATCCAAAGTGTACTATAATAATCGTCAAATGTGGGCTTTGTAAGTTCAACTTTTTGTCCCACAACAGCTTCTATATATTGAGGGGCTATATCTTCATTTGGATTGATTTCTAACATGTAAGTGCAATTTTTGATGACATATCCAATACTCCATTATAAAATAATGTTTGTAAATGTATTTTTATAGTAAAATAGTCTAAACGTTTGCTAAAATAGTGTGAGGATCTCAAATATTCCTATTGATTCAACTTAAAAATGTTTAGTATAACAGGAAGACATGTTATTTAAGAGTAAATACTTATGAAGGTAGGTTCAATACTTTAGTTAAAGTCTTATTAATTTGATTCTTCTCTAACTTCAAAGAAATAGGTATGAATATATTATGCCTTTTACAGCCCAAAATGTTTTCTGAAGTGCTCAAAAATATTTACTATATATTTTCTAAATTGTACCCAGTTTCTTATTCATTGCTTGACAATATTAATGTAAAATACCATACATAAATTAGTTAACATTTCAATGAAAGTTGTATATAACTTTCATTGAAATGTTAATTAATTAGTTTATGAATATTTTCTACAACTTTCATTGTTAATTTATGAATGTTTTTTACTATACTTTACTACACAGCAGCTAATACTGAAATAGCTTTACTAATACCAATAAGAATTATTTAGAAGTATACCAAAGTATTATTGTTTACAATACACTTACGCCCAACACGGACAACAGCAATGGTATTAAAAGAACTGCCATTCAACTCTGTTCCAAAACATCCATAAACTCCCTCGTGATACTGTTTCGCCCGTTTAATGAATATTTTATTTTTTAAGAAAACAGCACCCTTGATAGTACGTTTCTTATTCAATGTCCAATCAGGTAGTCTTTCACTAATGCATTCTAACTCAATTTTATGTCCCTTTATAATTCCCACACTAGTTGGTTCAATAGTACCATATCTCCATTCATAACCTAAGTCAAAGCGATTAGAAAGCATGTCAAGTTCATTGTTTTATAACATGCATTTGTGAATTATACTTACCAAAAGCCAGGTACAAAATATTTATTAAGCACTGAAATAAAATCATTACTACAATAGAAGTCAATAGAGCATTTCTACTAAAATAATTATTTGCTTTCAGATACTGGCGTCCTTTGATTACTTTGTAATTGGCTGAGCGAGCGAAGCTAGAGACACTATACAACGATGTCAAATTGAGAATAGGAGATGTTTGTTATGGAGGGAGACAAGTGATCGAATACTGTTAGGTTATGACTAACCCCCCCCCCCCCCTACGGCATTCACACATAAACAGAGCATAATAAATGAATTATTCATCGGATACTACAGAGTATCTTCGCCGGTTGGCCAGCAGTATTGTGTAAATACATAACCAACAGACGTATGATATTCTCAGTATCAAAATATACTGTGTACTTGATCATAAATGGCGAGCGAGCCTAAAACTACACTATTGGTTTTAACTTCACACTCAAGCTAATAAGAAAATGTCGAATTTTTAATACGATAAAGGCATTCTATGCTATAGTAACCACTCCCCGCAATTGTTTTGAATTTGAAAAAAAAGAAGTAAATAACATGTTCGGTTCTAGCCCTCCACAAGACATATCTTTATAACTTATTAGCTAGCTTTACTCTGTTACATTAAGGGTGCCCGCACACCGCCTACGCAATTTTTTGTTGATGGTTGCTATGCACGATTACTACTATTGTATACTTACAGGGGCTTCTCCACTACAATACAAGGACAAAGTACCTGCCGAAGGAGCCGCTCACTAATTTTAGAGCGAATCTGGAGGAAATATCGGGGCCTGGTTATAAAACTTTGGGGCACTTTTTTGGAGCGGTGCGGTAAGTTGGAGCTCCGCAATTTGGTGCACTACTAGCCGAGCCGATACTCTACTGCAAGACAGCGAGTTCTTATCCATTTCAATATTACTTTATGATATATTCGCAATTTTTTCTATTTATAAGATATTGAAAAATTCTCGCTGTAGTGCAGTTCATTTTTTTTTGGTTTACCCGTGTATAAAATTTTTGTGTCGTTCTCATTATTAGATTCCAAAAAAAACTGACCCAAAATTTGGAACTTTAATTCCACTCGCAATTCTTAAGAAATAGCCCCACCCCCATATCTCGTAATGCGAGTACGCGAGCAATTTTTTTTCAATTAGTTTGTATTGGTTCTAAAAAGAGCCCGCCTATATCAAGAGTAAACAAACATCAATACAACAATAACAAGAGAGTCCGAAGAGAGAGCAGTTTATTGGAAATAGCCAAAGGTGAAGGTATTAGATTTGCGCAGCTTTGGAAGTCTTCGCTTCGCAGAAATCGAGCCTGGTGGATCCATCCACTTGAGTTCAGGAGCGCATAGTCCGGAGAACGGCTACTGGTGGAGAGGCAGCCTGGTGCAACTTCCTGCGTGAGCTCAGACGACGTATGGAGAGTTGCTGTAAAGGAATAAAAGACAACATGAAGCTAAACTAAAACACCACAACTTCGCAAAGTATACGTCTGCTACTAATGCGCGATTGTTTCTGCTCGCGTATTATCGAATGGTGGGGTATTGGCGGGGAATAAATTAATGTCCGGATCTACAGGCTGTGCGCGTTGCTATGTGCGGGCACCCTTAATCACTCATGAACTCATACTCACTCATACACGCATACTGGTCGATGTCCTCGGCGTTAGTCGTCGATGTCGTCGATCGTCGATGTCATTCCTCTTTTGTTTATAACAGTAAACACGGCATCATTTTTGTTTAGTCACCAATATTTTAATATTAATGTCAGTTACTCTTGCTGGTATTAATCTTTACTCGCTAGTGAGTCTATATTTCAAGGAATATGACATTAGCTACTTGCTAACTGGTATACTCAACTTCATCGGGACAAGATTCCTAAACTTGTTGGACGGTTCGCACAATACTTGCCAACTGGTATACTCAACTTCATCGGGACAAGATTCCTAAACTTGTTGGACGGTTCCGCACATAATAAGTCAAGTTATTTAAACTTTTTCTTTGTGATAATCTTAGTAATAGTTGTAACGCACCCTACTTTCACACCACTGAACATACCTACGCAAGACTTACCTCCGCGGTGGTGGACAATGAATTTTCAAGTAAATACTGTTGCATAGGGCTTATAACTACGACAAATAGCGTATTAACTTACCATAGCCACTATGTCCAATAGAAATGGAACTCCCGTAAGTTTTTTGTTTTAACTGCACCCACCAATGAATTCAAAGGGGTAATGCAAAATATGGTATGTTTTATAGGTGTGTATAGATGGTACGTACGTAAAACGCGCCTGTGGTGAACATTTTTCTCCAAAAAACAGCGTTTTAGGCTTGACTCCAGTTTATTCTGAAACTACAGCATTAAACAAGCCTTACTTTAAAATTCAGCTCCAAAGTGTAAGAAAATTCTGGCGAAAAAACGCTTGATTTCAAGATACAAAAAGTTGCTGTGACCCGTTACTAGGTCATTGAAGACCCTTTTACTGACGTAATGTCAAAACTTCGCCGTTTAGAGGATACTGACTGCCGATTGTTTGGAGCGAGCGAGATACTATTAGGGGTGGTTAATGCAAAATCGGGTATATGTTATATATATGTATGTATGGATGGATGGTACGTATGCTCTTTAAACGCGCGCGGGGAACTTTTTTCTCCTAAAAACACGGCTATTTAGGCTTGACTCCAGTTTATTCTGAAACTACAACATTAAGCAAACCTTACTTTATACTTAAGCTCCAAAGTATGAGAAAATTCCTGCTAAAACGCTTGTTTTCAAGACACAAAAAGTTGATTAGACAGGTTACTATGGCATTGAAGACCCTTTTTCAGACTTAATTTCAAAACTTCGCCGTTTTATGGTGGGATACGGATACGGAGTGCCGGTTGTTGGTTGTCAAGAGCCGTTGGTAGTCAGAATGCCGTAGTATTAACGCTATGGAAGCTACTACTTCTCCATTCTACATTTTTTTTCCCGCCGTTAGTGAAAAGCCCGCCAATAATTTCTTAGCAACTCTCCGTATACGAGTCCAACCGGCTGGTGTTTCTAGCCTCCTAGTGTGAGTTCTAGAGCACGCCAGAGCTTACAACTGCGTCATAAGCTAGAGCTAACTGGTGTCTATCCATTTCTGCCTTAAAAATTTTTTCGAAAAAAATCGACCCATATGGCTTTACCCGGGGATACTGAAAAAAATTGTTTGCCGCGTTTAGGCCGATTTTCCCAAAACCGGTCACAAATATGCAAAATTAACTCTGGCCTTTCTTTTTTGTAGCTAAGAGCTAATTCAAATAGTCAGATTGGCTCAAATTTAGTACTACAAAAGTTACAACTGCTCAAGAAAATGAGGTAAAAAGTAATTTTGTATTTGTGTGCTAAAATTGATTGTCTTTTGTTTTTGTAGGTGAGAGCTTGTTGTCAAGAATGGTCAAAGTAACTTCAATTTGATACTACAGAAGTTATCAATACTCAAGAATGATGTAAGTAGTAATTCCATATTTGTTGGCTAAAATTACAAATTATAACACTGGTTTATTTTTTATCGTAGCTGAGAGCTTGTTCAAGAGTTACTGGTGATTGAGATTATCAGAATGGTTGATGGTTGATACTACAAAAGTTACCATTAATAAAGTAAGAGAGTGATTTTGTATTTGTTTGCTGAAATCAAATGTAATAACTGCTATTATAGTGTTTGAAGTAAGCTAAAATATAGTAACATTTTATGTTACCTAACCATCAGGCTCGCTCGCCATTTGTGCTCAAGCACACCACTAGTATTATATGTGAGTGGACCGAAGTATGTCATTTTGTACTTTGACCCTTGCATATGTTTGCGTTAGCTCTGTGTTCGACCCGTCCCAAATTACACTGAACAGAATTCCCCGTTTATCGATCATTGCCCATATCATCAAATTGAATTGTTTACCGCTTTCAAGTCTCATGGGGTGCATAGTTACACTCAAATACTTACCGGAGTACCATCTGTATTAGAGTTAGTGGCGATGGTAAGTTAATAGGTGTGTATAGATAGTTATAAGCCCTACGTAACACTATTTACCTGAAAATTTATTGTCCACTAGACTAACTACAAAGGTAAGTCTTGTGTAGGTATGTTCTTGTGCATTGTGCGTTATAAACTACTACTTAGCTAAAGAATGTCACATAGAAAATAACGTGATTTTGAAAATAACTGATTTTTTTTCTTGTTAGTTTTATTTTTCAAATCAAACGTTTGCGGGGAGTGGTTACTAGGCATTGAATATCTTTACCGTACATCATTATTAAACAAATTCTACTTTTTTTAGTAGCTTGAGTGTTAGAAGTTTAAGTCCAACGATTAACAATAGTGAAGTTTTATTATAGGCTCGCTCACCATTTAGCACATCACTAGACAGCCATTGGTAGTCAGAATGCATTAGTATTAATGCTAAGGAAACTACTACAACTCGAGGTAAGCTGAGGTAATTACGTAATTCCATATTTATTAGCTAAATATGCAAAAAATAACTCTGGCCCCTTTATGTTTTGTAGCTAAGAGCTTGTTGTCAACAGTGACTGGTAAATTCAAATAGTCAGAATGGCTTAAATTCTGTACCACAGAAGTTACCGCTACTCAAGAATGAGGTAAGGAAGTAATTTTGTATTTGTGATAAAGGAAAGTTGAGAATAGTTGAGCAAAAGCAGAGTGAGCATAAGCTAAGTGATCTTGAAGATTTGCCAAGTAGAGTGAAAGATAACATAAAAAGTGAGTGTAGTGAAGAAGGGCAAGACGAACTCACGCACTCTCGCCTGGATTTACCGTTTCTTTAACCGTCTCAAACACAAGACACCTACAGATTCTACTTCCCACACTACTCAAGAACTCAAGAACACTCGACTCAAGATTTTCAACCTTTCTCATCAACAAGATTTCGCCGATGTGTTCGCTGCAATCAAGGCAGACAGATCTTTGCCGAACTCACACTCACTTCACAAGATGCTGCCACTTCTCCAAGACAACAGACTACTTCTCAAAAGTCGTGTACGTAACCCTTCATCTCCGAAGTCACCTCAACTTCTCACTCCTCTTCACGCAAAGTCCAAACTCACTCGACTTTGGATTTCGACTCTACACAGGACTCATCTCCACGCAGGAGTCTCTGCCCTGCATTCGATCATCGCCACTCACTTCTACGTTCCAGGACTCAGAAACCTTCTCAAGAAAGTGAGCCGATCCTGCATGCAATGTCAAAGAGCGTATGCATGACCTCTCTCTCATCAGCTGGGTCTACTGCCATCCGTACAAACCACACCTTCTCCTCCATTCAAGAAGACAGGGGTAGATTTTGCGGGACCCCTCTACATCCGCCGTGGACACACCAGGAAGCCGGTCATCAACAAGTGTTACGTGGCTGTGTTTGTGTGTATATCCACAAAGGTTATTCACCTCGATCTATGTGCCTCCCTCTCTACGGAGGACATTCGGGCCTCTCTTCACCGTTTCACTGCTAGGAGGGGCTGCTCATCGGACATTTATTCCGACAATGGTAGCAATTTCGTTGGGGCCCGGGAGGAAATTCGGGAGTTGGAGGCACTCCTCGGATCAGGGAAGACACAGAAGATGATCAACCACTTCACGGAGGAACGCGGGATCAACTGGCATCACATCCCACCCAGAGCTCCACACTTCGGTGGGCTCTGGGAAGCCGCCGTGAGGATAATGAAAGTACTCTTACGCAAGAATCTACAACCACACCGACTAAGATTCGACGAACTCTATACAATTCTTCTAGACTCGAAAGTATTCTAAATTCTCGTCCCATCACTGCTCTAACCGTAGAAGAGACCCAACAAGGGTCATATTTGACTGCCGGCCATTTCTTGATTGGCAGGCCCCTTCGTGCCTTGCCATTACCATCACCTCCAGAAGGGAAACTGTCAACTCTACGTCGCTGGCGACTTGTCTCCAGACTGAAGAGCGACATATGGAACAGCTGGCTACGCCAGTACTTAAGGACACAACATGAACGGAATCGCTGGATTCAACCACGACCACCACTCAAGAAAGGAGACCTCGTCTTCATAAAAGACGAGGTACTGAAAGGAAGGACTTGGCCAATCGCACGTTTTCTGGACACATTTCCGGGAGATGACGGCCAAGTTCGCGCAGTTCTCCTACTCTGTCGTGGCAAGCAGTATACCAGAGCAACTCAATTCTTAATACCATTCTGCCTTGATGATCAAGATACCAAGTAATCAATTCTTGCCACTTCTCGCATCAAGACGATTCTGCTTCAAGCCACTTCACATGTTACTACTCTTCTATTCCACTACTACTACTCACTCTACACACCTCCTCTGGCCCCCTAACTTCTCTACTCAAGCCCGGAGTCTGTCTGGGATGCAAGCATCCAGACATAGAAGATTACAGATTACAAGAAAGAACTAACACACGAACATACCTCATCACATCCAATTAACACTTACTCGTTTTTCTTTACCTCTCTCACTCTATCTTATAATCATATTCATATGCTACAGTCAACCCACAGCTCATCCACTCATGTATTTGTTATATAACCCGCATGCCAATTCTATTAAACTTGTTGTTCACCTCTGCCTGTCTAGGAAGTAGTCATTTTTAGATAGTGCGCGCTTTTGCCTATCTACTCCAGACTGCAAGCTGCAAGGCCAGCGGTTGCAGGTAGATTATAGGCTGCGCCTGGTAAGTGGACTTCCTGGTCCTTCCTGCAGAGCAAGGAGGCCAGTGCACGTGACTCTCAAGCTGCCACGTCACGCCTCATATTCAGGCCCCGAGAGTTCACGTTCAGCTACCATATCTCCTGATGCTAGCTTTACCAATAAGTGGGTGTCATTAAGTTCTGTGGCCATCTTGCGTACATTTGCATCAAGTTGCTCGGTAGCAGCTTTGTGAAAATTGTAGTCAACCAAGGCATCACAAAAGAAGCACGTGAATAACTTTTCATCAGATTGAGATGTGCAAGAAAATGCTCCCCGGAGCCTGTCTTTAAGTGATGAACTACACTCCCCTCTAACGACTTTCTTGCGAGCCCTGTCCACTTTAGTTTTGTTGCACATAACATAGCAAGTTTTATGCCATTTTGCATTGTGCAATTTTAACGTTCCTTCGATACCTGTTCCATCATCTAAGCGAGAAATCGTGATAGGTTATGGTAGAGAAATGAATTTGCACGTGAGCATGCGAGCGCGGTAAGCATGGCGCCCATGAGAGATGCAGCTACCGCTTATTTTCTCAACGAAACCAAAGCTCATACAGTGACCGTAAGTTATCAGCTAATGTTTCATAGCCTGTTGATTGGCTTTTATTCTTACTTTTGGAGGGATCTATCAGTGATTCACTAGACGGTTGTTGACAAAGTGCACACAATGTCCAATCTGTAGGTTGTACTGCAGATACAGATCTTAAAGACAGGAGCTTCAATTTTTTGGTAGCCATTCTTCTGAAATGAAAACAGACAGCTTGGATAGCTATAGGTAGCTAGATAAAGACTATGCACACAAGAAACCCACAAACTCACCTTTAGGTTGTTAAAGGAGCCAGAGCAGCTAGACCACATGGCCTTAGTGATGAGTCACCAAAAGTACTGAGCATGTGCAGTGAAAACCACATTGAAAGTATGCTGCATGTTTCTAACATGCTTTTTGAGATGGCTTCATTAAATCTCAGAATTAGCTAATGGCACTGACAATTGTCAAAAATCAAGTTCATTGCCGTTTATATATTGATCAAGAAATTAAAACGCATATAACTTTGGATTGAAACAAGATATGACCATGATTTTGGTTTCATTTGACTCCTTATGATGTCAGCTTCGCTCTGATACCTAACACTTTATAAATATTTCAAGTGAAAAATGGTGCTAGACTACAAATTGTAGGTTCCCATTAAATTTGTAATCAGCACCCTCAAAAACCCCTGTGTACTCATTTTCATGCTTTCTGCCAAAAGTGAACATCTTTTTGACATATCTTACAGGCTATGATGCTTGTTGTAAGTTAGAAGGAGGAGTAACGATCCCAAAGAGTGTTGAGAAATCGATCCTGAGAGGGTTCCATGGCGTGTAATGGAGAGATCTTGAGTACATGAATTGCTTCAGGAGGTCGTGTGATCTTCGAAACTGGCCAAGCATCCGGCGGGCCAGAGAGCCACTGCGGACCCGACCACCATAGTTGTGAGGCTATCAGGTCTGATGCAGCTACTCCCCAACTGGCCAGGTCGGCAGGGTTCTGATCGGTTGGCAAGTGTTGCCACTTGGTGAATGGTAGCTGATCGGTGATGGACTGCACCCGGTTGGCGACAAATCTGTCCTTCAGTTGATCAGGTGTCTTGGAGAGCCAGTGTAGCACTATTGTGCTGTCAGTCCACGCGAAGATGTTCTTGGTGTCAATTTTGAGAGTGATTGCCGTCGTAGAGAGAAGTTTAGATAAGAGATGTGCTCCTAGGAGTTCGGCCTTTGATACCGTTATGTGACAGACCGGAAGGACCCTGGCTTTGGCTGTCACCAGGGCCGTGTGAGAGCTGCCATCTTCCTGCACCGCGCGCAGGTAGACGACAGCTCCATACGCAAGAGTGGAGGCGTCCGAAAAGCCATGGAGGCTGAGAAACATAACTGACCCTGTGAAGTATCGTCTTGGGATGGGGTGTTCTTTGAGAAGTGAGAGTTCCTGTGTCCAGGAGGTCCATGTGGATTGTAGATGCTCAGGGAGAGGTTTGTCCCACTTGAGTTGTCGGCGCCAGGTGTCTTGTAGGATGATCCTGGCCATGATCGTCACGGGTGAGTAGAGTCCAAGTATGTCAAAGATGCCAGCCGAAACGGACGCGACATGGCATTTCGAGATGATCTTGGGGGTGGTGAGCTCTGGGACTGAAACGAAGAGGTTGTCGTGTTGGGTGTCCCAGTGGATCCCAAGAGCCTTAGGTGATTGAGATAGGAGGAGCTCTGTGGAAGTTTCCTCTCGCAGGCGGGCAGGAGTGTGCGACATGAAGTCGTTGGAGTTTAATCTCCACTTGCGAAGGGTCATGCCCGCCTTTGAGAGTAGATCGCAGAGCTCGTTGCGCAGGCTGTCTGCCTTCTCGACAGAGTCAGTGCCTGTAACAAAATCGTCGACGTAGAATTCGTCGAGTATGGCCTCGGCAGCTCTCGGAATGGTGTCCTTGAACTGCTGAGCCAGGAAGCGTAGGGTCTGGGTTGCCAGGTACGGCAAGGAGGCAACACCAAAGGTGACCCGAGCCATGTGGCAGTCGACGACTTGTCCGTTGGCCTGACGAAGTATGAAGCGGTGAAAGTCTTGATGTCGTGTATCTAGCAAGATTTCACGAAACATCTTGCTGATGTCGGAGGTGAGGTCAATTCTGTGTTGGCAGAACTTGAACAGAACATCTGCTAGATGCGGGTATAAGTTAGGTCCAATCTCGAGGAGATCATTTAGAAAATGTCCGGATGTTGACTTCGCCGAAGCATCAAACACAGGACGGACCTTCGTCGTAGAGGAGGAATACCGGAAGATAGTAAACATCATGGGATTGATGAAGTTCTGGAGGTGGTATGACATGGGCATGGCTCAGTGTCAAGTATTCTTGGAGGGCACTGTCAAATGCGTGTAGCTTTCCTTTGGCTTTGAGGGATCACTCGTTGTGGTAGAAGCGTGATAGAGCCAGTCTCCGAGAGTCTCCTAGAGGCGGAGGATCTTTCTTGGATATCTTCACAATGATATCTTTAGGTACATAACCCATGAAATAACTCACCATATTTCATGCTGTTATTTCACAGCTGTACAATCTTATTACCCTTTTGTAGTCATAGCAACAGGGCCAAACTTTTCAATTTTCTCAGGTTTTTACAGCTACCTTCCTCTGGTGTACCCTGCTCAACAGCGTTAAAGGTAGGGAGACAGTCACGCGTCCATCCTTGAGTGTCGTAGTCTTGTTGAAGATTTCGACCGTGCGTAGCTCATCTTCAGTGAGTGTAGGTGCATCTGGAACTTGTTCCAGAGACCAAAGACATGAGAGGTCATCTTGTAGAGTTGAGACTTGAGAAATCAGTGTGAATACTTTAGTGTAGGAAGCCAGAGGTCCAACAACACCGTAGCCGAATTCAGTTGAGATAAATCGGTGGCGGTTGATCTTCATGACTTCCCAGGGGTGTTCTTCCCCGAGGATGATGTCAACTCGACCGCCCATCAGGGGGTCACTCAAAACTAGGCCTTGTTGTGAGGCCAAGTCGAGGACCGCATCGTGATTGGCAGGAGGAGATGTCGTGAGCGTTTGAGGGCTGATGGAGAATTCTATGGGAGGAGTCTTGAATGATGATGTAGTCGATTGGAGAGAAGTGAAGACTTTTTATCGTGATCGAATGGAGCCCTGACCGAAGCCTTCAAAGACACGGTCTTGGGCGTAACGTGGCAGCTTGAGGTGAGTAGCCAGTTCAGTCGTCATGAAGCTCCCCCCGCTCCCATGGTCCAACAACACTCGGGCCTTTGTAGCAGTACCCTCGTAAAAAGCATTGTGTGTTACAACCACTATACTTAGCTAAAGAATATCACAAAGAAAACTTTTAAAAACGAGTATTGTTTTGTTGTTGTTGTTTTCCTTCCAAGCAGTTGCAGAGAGTTGTTACTATGGCACTGAAATCCCTTTACCCTGTATGCTAAATTTAAAAACTGGACCTTATTTTCAGTAGCTTCAGTGTTAGAAGTCAAAATCAATAGTATGGTCTTTAGGCTCGCTCGCCATTTTTGTGCTCAAGCACATCACCAGTAATTGTACTTACAGGCATATTCTTCGTTTCCTCGATGTCTACGCTACACGTCGTCGATGTCTTTATGTTTATATTTTTGCATTTTATTCTTAGTTACCAGTTATTTTGTTTTATTCAGTAACTCAAACGTCTCAAACTCTAATCTCTTACATATTATACTTTAGTGTGGTTCCTGTATTTGTCTGGAAATATTTTATTACTAAAATATACAGTCGGACGAGATACAACGCTTGGAATTTACGACTCAAAGTAAAAAGAGTAGATCTTAAGATGTAGGTTGCGCTTGAGAACCACAATACAGCATAATATGTGAGAGATAAGAGTTTGAGACGTTTGAGTTACTGAATAAAACAAAATAACTGGTAACTAAGAATAAAATGCAAAAATATAAAAATAAAGACATAGACGACGTATAGTGTAGACATCGACAAAAAGACATCGACGACGTGTAGCGTAGACATCGACGAAACAAATAATCGGCGAGCGAGACACTTAAAAGGGTAACAATCGAAAATCGGGGATGTTTATTGGCAAGCGAGCGAAGCGAGCGAGACAGTATTAGGGGTGGATAATGCAAAATCGGGTATATGTTATAATGTATATATGTATATATGTATGTATGTATGGATTGTACGTATGCCCTTTAAACGCTCGCACGGGGAACTTTTTTCTTCAAAAAACACTGCTTTTTAGGCTTGACCCCAGTTTATTCTGAAACTACAGCATTAAGCAAGCCTTACTTTATACTTAAGCTCCAAAGTGTGAGAAAATTCCTGCGAAAACGTTTGCTTTTCAAGAAACAAAAAGTTGATTCGATCGGTTACTATGACGGTGAAGACCCTTTACCAGATTTAAATTCAAAACTTCGCCTTTTTTCCGGCTATGTGCGGCTTGTTACTAGTTGTCAAGAGCCACCTGTAGTCAGTACTAAGAGAGCTATCACTACTTCTGAAAAGCGTATGTAAGCACATAAAGTATTAATGCTAAGGAAGCTACTACCACTCGAGGGATGCTGAGGTAAGTACGTAATTCCATATTGTTAGCTAAATATGCAAAAATAACTCTGGCCTTTCTTTTTTATAGCTAAGAGCTTGTTGTCAACAGTGACTGGTAAATTCAAATAGTCAGAATGACTCAAATTTGGTACTACAAAAGTTACCACTGCTCAAGAAAATGAGGTAAGAAAGTAATTTTGTATTTGTGTGCTAAAATTGATTGTCTTTTGTTTTTGTAGGTGAGAGCTTGTTGTCAAGAATTCAAGGTAATTCAGATGGTCAAAGTAACTTCAATTTGATACTACAGAAGTTATCAATATTCAAGAATGAGGTAAGTAGTAATTCCGTATTTGTTGGCTAAAATTACAATAATAACACTGGTTTATTTTTTATCGTAGCTGAGAGCTTGTTCAAGAGTTACTGGTGATTGAGATTATCAGAATGGTTGATGTTTGATACTACAAAAGTTACAATTAATCAGGTAAGAGAGTGATTTTGTATTTGTTTGCTGAAATAAAATGTCATAACTGCTATTATAGTGTTTGCATGATTTAAGCTATAACATAGTAACAATACTTATTTTTATGTTACCTAACTATCAGGCTCGCTCGCCATTTGTGCTCAAGAACACCACTACTTTATTTATTGGCGAGCGAGCAAAGCGAGCGAGACAGTATTAGGGGTGGATAATGCAAAATCGGGTATATGTTATATATATATATGTATGTATGTATGGATTGTACGTATGCCCTTTAAACGCGCGCGAGGGGAACGTTTTTTCTTCAAAAAACACGGCTTTTTAGGCTTGACCCCAGTTTATTCTGAAATTACAGCATTAAATAAGTCTTACTTTATACGCTCCAAAGTGTGAGAAAATTCCTGCGAAAGCGCTTGCTTTTCAAGAAACAAAAAGTTGATTCAATCGGTTACTATGACATTGAAGACTCTTTACCAGATTTAAATTCAAAACTTCGCCTTTTTTCTGGCTTAGTGTGGCTTGTTACTAGTTGTCAAGAGCCACCTGTAGTCAGTACTAAGAGAGTTGTCACTACTTCTGAAAAGCGTATGTAAGCACATAAAGTATTAATGCTAAGGAAGCTACTACTACTCGAGGGATGCGAGGTAAGTACTCAATTCCATATTTGTTAGCTTAATATGCAAAATAACTCTGGCCTTTCTTTTTTATAGCTAAGAGCTTGTTGTCAACAGTCACTGGTAAATTCAAATAGTCAGAAGGACTCAAATTTGGTACTACAAAAGTTACCACTGCTCAAGAAAATGAGGTAAGAAAGTAATTTGTATTTGTGTGCTAAAATTGATTGTCTTTTGTTCTTGTAGGTGAGAGCTTGTTGTCAAGAATTCAAGGTAATTCAGATGGTCAAAGTAACTTCAATTTGATACTGCAGAAGTTATCAATACTCAAGAATGAGGTAAGTAGTAATTCCATATTTTGTTGGCTAAAATTACAAATAATAACACTGGTTTATTTTTTATCGTAGCTGAAAGCTTGTTCAAGAGTTACTGGTGATTGAGATTACAGATGTTTGATACTACAAAAGTTACCATTAATCAGGTAAGAGAGTGATTTTGTATTTGTTTGCTGAAATAACTGCTATTGTAGTGTTTGCATGAACTAAGCTAAAACATAGTAACAATACTTAATTTTATGTTACCTAACTATCAGGCTCGCTCGCCATTTGTACTCAAGCACACCACTAGTTCATGTGTATATATGTTTGGACGTACTATGTTATTTTGTACTTTGACCCTCGCGTTTTTGTGTTAGTTAGGTGGTCGACCCCGTCCCAAATTGCACTAAAAAGAATCCTCTGGTTTATCGATCAGTACCCGTATCACCCTAGAAATTGAATTGTTTACCATTTTGAATTCTTTTGCGGGTGCAGTTCAAACTTGACAACTTAAGGGACTTCCATTTCTATTCGAGTTAGTGGCGGTGGTAAGTCAATGCGCTCTTTGTCATGGTTATAAGCCGTGCGCACAGTATTTACCTGAAAATACATTGTCCACTAGACTACTGCGAAGGTAAGTCTGTGTAGGTGCACGTCCAGCTGTGTCAAAGCATTGTGTGTTACAACCACTACTTAGCTAAAGAATATCACAAAGAATACTTTTAAATAACGTGTATTGTTTCGTTATTGTTGTTTTGTCCTTCAATTGTTTTGTTGTTGTTGTTTTCCTTCCAAGCAGTTGCAGAGAGTTGTTATTATGGCACTGAAATCCCTTTACCCTGTATGCTAAATTTAAAAACTGGACTTTACTTTCAGTAGCTTCAGTGTTAGAAGTCAATAAAAATAGTATAGTCTTTAGGCTCGCTCGCCATTTGTGCTCAAGCATACCACTAGTTTTATTTATATAATTATATGTTTGGACATAAGTATGTCATTTTGTACTTTGACCCTCCGTATTTTTGTGTTCGCTCGATGTTCGACCCGTCCCAAACTTCACTAAACAGAATCCTCCGGTTTAGCGATCATTACCCATTTCACCTTAGAAACTGAATTGTTTACGGTTTTGAATTGTTTTTGCGGGTGCAATTAAAACTCAATAACTTATGGGAGCTCCATTTCTATTCGAGTTAGTGGCGGTGGTAAGTTTGTCACAGTTATAAGCACTACTCAACAGCATTTACTTGACAGTTCTGATTCATTGTCCACTAGACGAACCACGAAGGTAAGTCTTGCGTAGGTATGTTCAGTTGTGTGAAAGTATTGTGCGTTACAACTACTATTAAGAATATCACAAAGAAATTTTTTAATAACGTGACTAGTTTTTGTTGCTTCTTTTTCAATTCAAACAGTTGAGGGGAGTGGTTACTATGGCATTGAAACCCCTTTATCGTATATGCGTAATTTAACAACTCGACTTTATTTTAGTAGTTTGAATAACAATAGTGTAGTTTAAGGCTCGCTCGCCATTTGTGCTCAAGCACACCACTAGTATGCGTGTAAGTACAATTACTAGTGGTGTGCTTGAGCCCTTAAACTACACTATTGTTAAATGATTGATTTTAACAACTAACACTCAAGCTCTACTAAAATAAAGTCTAGTTTTTAAATTACGTAAGCGGTAAAGGGGATTCACAATGCTATAGCAACCGCTCCCCGCAACTGTTTGAATTGAAAAAGAAGTAACAAAATCAAGTCACGTTATTTAAAGTTTTCTTTGTGATATTCTTAATGGTAGTTGTAACGCACAATACTTTCACACAACTGAACATACCTACACAAGACTTACGTTCGTGGTTCGTCCAGTGGACAGTGAATTTACAAGTAAATGCTGCTGAGTAGGGCTTATAACTGTGACAAATAGTGTATTAACTTACCACCGCCACTAACTCTAATAGAAATGGAGCTCCCATAAGTTTTTTTCGTTTTAACTGCATCCACAACACAATTCAATGCGGTAAACAATTCAATTTCTAAGCTGATAACGTAATGGTCGCTAAATCAGAGGATTCTGTTTAGTGAAGTTCGGGACGGGGTCGAACGCCGAACGAACACAGGGTCAAAGAACAAAATGACATACATACGTCCAAACATATATAAATACATAAGCAAACATCCGATATGGAAAAGCAAAGCAGAATTGCATGAAACACTCATGATCAGAGTCACTTTTACACAAACCAGATTGCATAGTGTACTACAGGCCTGGAATGTTTTTAGAAATTAGATAAATAATGTGAAAATATATGGGAAGAATTTATTTACGAAGCCATGTATTTAATTCAATTGTGATAGAGAAACTTGGTGCCTTCAGCGAATAATTTCTGCATTCTCACCCACTCAATAGGAGTCACTTTCTGTATTATTTAAAATAATAATTGAACATCATTACATTAAAGTATGGTTTATTATTTAAGTAAATAGAAACAGACTGTAATGATCTACATGAAATATAGGAAGTATTGAATTATTCCTTGTTTTAGAAACAATCAACAATTGTGGAGAAATCAAGAAAGTTTAGATATTATAATATATTGATGATTATATGATTATTGCATTTTATATTACGTTTGCAGTATTATTTAACAAGAATATCACTTATAATTTCAAGATTTTATATTACTCTATATAAAAAAATGTGTTTACTCTGTACAGTGGAACCTTCCATAGAAAACCCTCTAATTATATGATTGAAATTACCACTTGTACTATTTGAATCTACATACCTTTTGTCCATGGCTGTAAAGCTATAAGCTATAATAATTTTCACTTTTTGAAGCAGATAATCCCTTTTATGGTAACATAACAACCTAGAATGTGAATTTTATATAGATTTTGCATTTTGGAGTATAAGAGATTTATTGTGCATGTATTTCTAAGTTTCAGCAACCTTTATATCAAATATTTATTAATTTACCTCAGATAAAAAATGAACAATAATAATATGGTCACTTAGGTGGGGTCATGTGATGCCAAAACAAGCTGAAGAAGTCAGTAGGTACACTCCACCCTATTACAGTCAAATCCAAGTTATTCTACCAAATGGGAATGAATTTAATTGGCCCACTTCCTGAAACCACAAGGGGTAATAAATATATAGGTACAGTAACAGACTATTTTTCGAAGTTGGCAGAAGCAGCCCCTCTTCCATCAAAGCATACAGTTGGAATCTCCAAATTCATTAAATGAATTTATTCAGTAATTTTTTTTGCTATTTGTTAAAAATATGTTAATTACAGTTGTTGCTTTTTCTTCATAGGTAATGTGTCGATTTGGTTGCCCTCATACTGATCAGGGAAGGGAATTTATTAATAGATTGTCCAATTTTCTTTTTATAGACCAACGGGCTAACTGAGCGCTTAAACCAAACTCTTTGTCAGTGTTTGGCAAAGCTAAGTAATGAAGAGCAAAGTGATTGGGATAAAAAAAATTGATTGCGTACTGTAAACGTAGGGACAGAGGTACTTCTGGAGAATACTGCTCAGAAGCAGAGAAAAGGTGACAAGCTTGAGCCTACATGGCTAGAACCATACATCATCAGTAGATGTATGGGTAAGGGGTTATATGAGTTGTCAAGAAATGGCAAGATTGTCAAGACTAGGGCCAATATTGCATGTCTCAAAGTTTACAGAAAAAGAAGCTTAAAAGAGATGCACTTGCCTTCACAAGATGAAGGTCGAAAATCAATTATATGCAAGTGATATGTCTGATGGAGGAAAGATTGATAGTACTCATGTGCCAGTAAATGTAGTACAGAGAACACCATAAAAGAAACAAAGAAACAAAGATCATGGGAATTGAAGAAAAAAAAAATTCTCATCCTATCCAGTTGATTGGTTATAATAGTGATGAAAGCTTTTGCAATATGTCATCGTCACCATCACGTACAGATCAAGTTGCAGAGAGAATTCAGAATTGATACAAGAGTCACTATAGAATCTATCACATGCAAGAAAAAGTCAATGGATTCATTTGGTTTACAAGTATCTGTTTCACCAGTTTCTTCTCAACTAAGGAAATCAGAGTGTACCAGCAGAGACCAGGAGTTTCAAAATTACGTAGTGACATTTCAAGCAATTACCAAAGAAAGTTTAATTTTGAAATTAACTCCATTTATTTCCATACTAGAAATAATTAAAATGGGAGAAGTAAGTTGTGTATTTTGATTGGAGAATGAGCAAGATCAACAAGATGCTCTCATAGGTCTAGATTATCAGGGTTCCATATAGAGAGGGATCTCTCCCCACCCCCCTTGAGCTTGAGACTCCCCATACACTATCAAAACTGAGCCATTTAGTGCATAACATCACTTACTGATCAGTATGTAAAGATGTGCATCAAAACATTGTAGGTTACAAAAGTGGGTGTGTAAATTTACCATTAGCTACAACTGTATCTGCAGCATCTGCTTTGACTATCTGAATTACCGTGAATTCTTGACAACAAGCTCTCACCTACAAAAACAAAAGACAATCAATTTTAGCACACAAATACAAAAATACTTTCTTACCTCATTTTCTTGAGCAGTGGTAACTTTTGTAGTACCAAATTTGAGCCATTCTGACTGTTTGAATTTACCAGTCACTGTTGACAACAAGCTCTTAACTACATAAAAGAAAGGCCAGAGTTATTTAGCATATTTATAGCTAACAATAATATGGAATTACGTACTTACCTCAGCTTCCCTCGAATAGTAGTACCTTCCTTAGCATTAATACTACGGTATTCTGACTATCAATGGCTCTTGACAACTAACAATCGGCACTTCGTATCACCCCTAAAACGGCGAAGTTTTGAAATTAAGTCTGGAAAAGGGTCTTCAATGCCATAGTAACCGGTGGTGTCAAGTAAATTTGGGTATCCCCAAATATGGGTGTCCCAGGTTGGTACCTATATTTACGAAAAAGTGGGAGCCCCCATACCCGTATTGTGCACTAATTGTTTGGCTACATTATTGCAGAGGGCACTAGCTGGGAATTCAAATTTTTGAATTTAGCTATTTATAAAGTCAAAATATGTAATAAAATTTAGATGCTGGTGTCAATGATGGTGGTGAGTCAAGCGATGGTGCTCAGCCAAGCAATGGTGCTGAATCACATGGGGAAAGAGAGTGATCCCCATTGGAGAGCAATATATTTTGCTTTGTGGAATCAACTGATCCGGACAGCGATTTTTCGAGTAGTTTTTCGGCTCCAGCCACTTCAGCAAGGAGTGGTAGATCCGTAAGCAGAGGGAGAGGAAGAGGAAGGAGAGGAAGAGGAAGAGGAAGAGGAAGAGGAGGAAGAGAAAGAGGAAGAGGAAGAAGAGGGAGATGAGAAAGTGGATGTGGTAACTCTAAGTCAGGTAGCAGTTCTAGACCAACTGGTATACCGTTTATTGGCCCTCTTACTTATGCCGACTCAATTTTTTTTTCTGGCTGGACGAAACAAAATTGTACAAATGTTTCTCCCTTTAGTGGTCCAAATCCTGGTCCTAGTAATCCAGTAGCTGATGATGCAAGAGCTATTGATTTATTTTTTAAATTTTTTTCTTTTGATGCAATTGACTTGATAGTCAAGGAAATAAACCGTTATACTGCCCAGTGTAGAGCTCAGTGTACTTCTCCTACACCACGTGCCTGGCATGATATTACCCATACTGAGTTCAAAGCATTCATGGGTATGATCATATATATGGGCATAGTAAGATTACCTCAACTTGAATTGTACTGGTCAAGTAAACATGACTTGATTAGACAAAATATATCTGAAATAATGACCTTAGTTAGATTTCAGCAAATACTTAGATTTTTTCATCTGAATAATAGCAATGAGCAAGTTAGTGTTGGCCAACCAGGTTATGATCCTTTATTCAAAGTGCGTAAGATTTTAGATATAGTAACATTCAATTTTGATATGGAATATAATTTGGGTGAATCTATTTCTGTGGATGAGGCAATGATTCCGTTCAAGGGAAGGCTGCCTTTCAAGCAATACATGAAAGATAAGCCTGTCAAGCATGGAATAAAGGTTTTTGTTTTAGCTGATGGTAAGTATGCATACATAAAAAAAATTCAAATATCCACAGGCAAAAATTCTTCCCTTAGCCAAAATGAGCTTGGGTTATCATCACAGGTAGTTTTAGATCTAATGAATGGACTTGAAAATAGACATCATAAATTGTACCTAGATAACTATTATACTTCCCCAATATTATTTGTCAAATAATACCAAAATAATACATATGCATGTAGTACTGCCCGAACACACAGAAAGAATTATCCTGCGGAGTTAGCTATCAAGGGGTCTGAAGCTATGAAGCTGGATCAAGGTTTCTATGATTATTGAACTTGTGCATACCCGTAGCCAGGGGGGGTTCGAGGGGTTCGGTCGAACCCCCCTTTAGAGTGACCGGAAGTAAATATTTTAGCCACACCCCACGTAAAAAATGACGTCTCCAACTAGAAACTACAACTGTACAATTCCAAGGCTAGAGCTGCATGCTTGTGCACTTACTCTTATTAAGCTACGGTGGCATTTCACTTCGTCCCGTGCTATTTCACTTAGTTATAGCGATTTTTCCGATACAATTTGAACTGGCAGTTTACACGCTGTACTAAATAACTTGTAGTGTACGAATAAGGCGTATTAATGATGCACTGTATTGGTTACATGAGAACAATACTGCTTTTCTCTCGAATATCAACAGATTATAGTTTTGAAGTAGAATAAATAAGCTTTAGTACACTTATCTTTTGTTTTTAGTATTGTAAAAGAATTGACGAGGAAACAAAAGTAAGTGTGGCTTTTTGGGTCTTAAAATCCGAACCCCCCAATGCGAACCTCTGGCTACGGGCCTGTTGTGGTCCATTGACATCATTTGTTTGGAAGGACAAAAAAGTTATAAATTTTTTGTCCACAGTTCATGTTACTACTGGTAATTTATCAGTGAGCCGAACAGCTAGGGATGGAAGTAGGGTTCAAATGAACTGCCCACCATGTTTACCTGACTACCAGGAGTTTATGGGAGGTGTTGATTAGAGTGATCAAAGGATGTCTTACTATTATGTAGGACGAAGGTCCATAAAATGGTGGAAAAGGGTCTTTTCATATATTCTAGAAACTTGTTGCCAAAATGCCTATGTCCTGAAGATATATGGTCAGGAAAATAAGAAAAAGATAGATCCATCTTATTTAGCGTTCAGACTGGAATTGATTGAGCATCTACTTCGTACTTTTTGTGTAAGGAAAGAGAGATCGTACACGTAGTGAATCTCCAGTGGACATTAGATTGGATGCATTAAAGCAGCACTTGCCCATTATAGCTGAGCGCCACATAGAGTGTGTTGTGTGTAACAAAGTGCGTAAGACAATTGGTGCTTCAAGGTCCTCTCTTCGTCATGAGAGTCAGGTCCGTTGCTCTACTTGCAGTGTGTGCTTGTGCCTAAATAAAAATAGAAATTGTTTCTTCAAATACCACACGGAACCAGTTTATTGGTTGTAATTGGAGTAGTGTGGTCAAAATAATTACCAGTGAATGAACTATGATCATCTTCCATTACTTTTGTTGTCAGAAATAAAAATACGTATTTAGTTTTGTTTGTCGCTACCAATAATGAATCTCTTAGAACATATAATCATTTTGTATTTTTTTTCTTCACGTTCTTTATGGTTATTTCTTTATGAAATCATGGTTTTCACTTATTGTTCTGCTTTGATACACATTCAGTTTAATTATAAAACAATTTTTCATATTTCTATAATTGATTTAGCAAGAAAATACAAAAAAATAAAGTAAATCAATTAAATTTATTTTGTGGTTTTGTTGCTAGGCAACCTAATTAATGTGGTTAAGTGTAAAATTAATTGATAATTACAAAAATGTATGGTTGCTAGGGACTTTGACCAATATTTATTTTTTTATGAATTTTTTAATGCATTCACTGAACCATTGGAAAAAAATTGATAGGGAAAGGGTTAAACAAGCCTCACTTTAAACTTAAGCTACGAAGTATGAGAAAATTCCGGCGAAAACCCTTATTTTCAAGACACAAAAAATTGCTGACACCGGTTACTATGGCATTGAAGACCCTTTCCAAACATAATTTCAAAACTTCGCCGTTGGGGGATACGGAGTGCCGTTTGTTGTCAAGAGCCATTGGTAGCCAGATTGCCGTAATATTAATGCTAAGGAAGCTACTACTATTCCAGTGAAGCTGAGGTAAGTATGTAATTCCATATTTTACGCAAAAATAACTCTGGCCTTTCTTTTTTGTAGCTACGACCTTTGTTGTCAAAGGTGACTGGTAAATTCAAATAGTCAGAATGCTAGTCAAAATAACTTAAATTTGATACTACGGAAGTTACTACTGCTCAAGAAAATGAGGTAAGAAAGTAATTTTGTATTTGTGTGCTAAAATTGATAGTCTTTTATTTTTGTAGCTGAGAGCTTGTCAAGAATTCGAGATAATTCAGATAGTCAAAGTAACTTAAATTTGATACTACAGAAGTTATCAATACTCAGGAAATTGAGGTAAGTAGTAATTCCATATTTGTTGGTTAAAATTACAAATAATAACACTGGTTTATTTTTTTATCGTAGCTGAGAGATCAAGAGTTTCTGGTATCAGAATGGCTGATGTTTGATAATACAGAAGTTACCATTAATCAAGTAAGAGAGTAGTTTTGTATTTGTTTGCTGAAATATAAGGTCATAACTGCTACTATAGTGTTTGCATGACCTAAGCTAAAATATAGTAACAATACTGTGTTTGCCCCCCCCCCCCCTCCAAACAAACTGAACTTTTGTGAACACACCATACACCACACTCCATTTGCACCTATGCACCAGCATACATCTTTCTCATGCAATTATCGTTCTCTCTCACTCCCCCCACCAAGACCATGTGCTCGCCTTCATGGCACTATCTGATTGGTCGACATGAACTCCTCCCCTCACATTTAACTTGCTTATATACATGTTTCACTCCACACACTTTAGTTAGGTTCCGTTTTTTTTTTCATTTCTGTGTACACTGTCAACCTCAGTCTGTTGTGTAATCAGGTAGAACGAGAATCTTTGACATGGTAATCCGTCACCCCCAAACACGTGGTCCTTCGAGCCGGAAACTTGACTCTACGCCAGCAATCTTTCTACTCATCAACTTTATTTTCATTGTTATCTTCTTGTGTCTTGATTTTTTTGTTATCTTTCTTAGATATGGATGTACTCAAAAGAAAGCGCTCTGCACAAGGTGGAGCCATCACTCGCATTCTGAACAAGTGTCAGAATGCTCTGTCACAAGATCCCTCAGAACTGGATCCAAGACAGCTGGACCACCAGATTGACGCTATCAAATCATCAGATTTATCCTACAGAGCCATTCATCAAACCATCGCCGATAAACATGAAGACATCATCGACTTTGATGAAGAAGCAGAAATCCTTGCCAAGCATGACGAGTCTGTGGAGCAGGCAATTTCACTGACTCAGCGACTGATTGCTATTCACACAGTCCACTCCACAGCTATGGAACTTCATCATCGAGTAGATACTATGGAACGCAAACAAAGAGATTCACCTGATAAGATCTATTCCACTCTCATTTCAGCTATAGTAGAAGACTATCGACAACTTCAGACAACCCTCAGACGATCAGCCATACCTGCATCTCACAGCACAAGACTACTTGGCTTGGGCAACTAACACTTCCTACGTTCAGTGGAGATCCCATGAAATGGGCGGTGTTCTGGGAACAATTTGATGCTGCTGTCCATCCCAACTCCAGCCTTGACCAAGCATCAAAGCTCACATACCTTCGAGAAGCCATCAAGGACACCAAGGTGATTCCTCTCCTCCATAGAGCCACTGCCTCTGCCTCACAGTATAAAGACCTGCTACAGCTGCTAGTGGAGAGGTATGACCAAAAGCGTTTAATTCATCAGAATTATTCATTAGCTCTGGTTAATTGTTCACCCATTAAGCAAGGTTCGCATGACGAATTGTGTTCCTTCATAGACTGTGTTGAGCATAACATAAATAGCACGAAAGAAACCAAACAATACGTTATTGGTGCATTCTTGACTTCCATTCTTACTAACAAGCTTTGTAAAAAATTGCAGGAGTAATGGCTTACATATAGTCGTGATAGCATAGAAGTCCCTGAGGTAGACTATTTCTTGAAATTTCTAAAAGAGAAAATGAGAACTACTCCTATTAATATTAATTCCCAAGGTGGCACTGAAGTCGCGCCCAGAAGGCTAAAAGCACCAGTGCATGCTGTACAATCCTCTCCCAAGAGTATTTGTTCTCTTTGCCATGGACCAGTACATTCCTTATATATGTATCCTTCGTTTAAGGGCATGTCAGTTGAAGCTAGGAGTAGGCACATAAAGGGTTCTAACTCATGTTTTAATTGTTTAGGAGTTGGTCATAGAACTAGGGAGTGTAAAAGCACAAATAGGTGCAAAACATGTGCTAAGTCTCATCAGACACTGTTGCATCGTGCACATGGCATCAGTGAATCCAACAATCAGGCGGTAGTAGATTCTTCTGCAGGTCCTACAAATTCATCACCAAGTTCCTCTGCCGATCCTACTCCACACCCCTCCGCTGGTCCTGCTCCAAGTGCCTCTACTGATCCTACTACTGGCAATGCTGATGTTTCTGAGTGCTCTGTCAATCATGTGACACCCAACTCCACAATACAAGCTTCACTATCCATGACGTCCAAGGTTGTCTTGGAGGCTCCTTCGGGAAAGGAGGTGGTGGCAAGAGCTCTACTTGACTCTGGAGCAGGACTTTCCCTCATCTCTCAGAGAGTGGTTCAACAGTTGGAATTACCCAAAACTTCACACCCTATTACCATCTCAGGAGTAATGGGAACAAAGGCAGGTTCGGGATTAATGTGTGAATTACCATTGACTGGTGCTAATCACCTCAAAGACTTAGTTCATCTCAAGGACTTAGAATTAGCAGACCCTTTGTTTTACAAGCCTGGAAAAATAGATGTACTATTGGGGTGTAATGTTTACCAAGATTTGCTTCTTTCTAGCACCAAGAAAGGTTCATCGGATAAGCCTGTTGCCGTAGAAACCATTTTTGACTGGGCAGTCATGGGTCTCACACTTCACCGTCAGCTCCAATCCTCAACTTAGCTCCATCTTCTAGTTTTGACTCCATGTGGCAGCGATTCTGGGAGATGGAAGAGGTGTCAGGTCAAGCTACTTGTCTCTCTCATGAGGAGGAGTTAGTAGTGAAGCATTTCGATGAGACACATGTGCACTCTGCCGGTCATTACAAGGTCACCCTACCCAGAAGGTCCAATGCCCCTCTGCTTGGAAACTCGCGTGCTAGGTTGGATGGCCCCAGCTTTATTTCCCATGAAGGTGTTGTTTCAGAAACTTTGGGAGCTTAAACTGGGCTGGGATTAGGAGGTCCCTGCTGAGCTATCTGAACAGAATCAGCTCTGGAAAAATCAGTTGCCCTTGCTTCAAGACAAAGCCTTTCAACATTGCTACTTTAGGTCAGACTCAGGAAAACGCTCAGTGGAGCTTCATGGGTTCTCTGACGCCTCGGAGACTGCTTATTCAGCAGTGGTCTATTTAAGAGCTACATACATGGAAGGACCGCCCACAGTGGTCTTGGTAGCAGCTAAGACTAAGGTTGCCCCCTTGAATAAACTAACTATTCCCAAATTAGAACTCTGTGGTGCCCACTTGTTAGCAAAACTTCTCACATCAGTAAAATTGGCATTGAATATAGATGTTTGTAATGTTCACGCTTGGTGTGATAGCACTATTGTTTTATACTGGTTGGATGGTAGCCCCAGGCGATTTAAGACATTTGTGGGTAATCGGATCTCTAAATCCTGCATATTGTGCTTCTAGAGGTCTTATTCCTGCAGAACTCCTCAGCTTTGACTTGTGGTGGAATGGTCCACCTTGGCTTTCAGCAGATCCTATTCAGCAACCCCCTCAACCTATGTCCTCCCCTCCACTCAGCACATCGAAGCTAAAGGTCAATGTGTGTGCAGCTGCTCCAATCTCTGATGAGTGGATTGAGAAAAACTTCAGCAGTTACTCCAAGCTTCTGCGAGTCAATGCCTGGATCCATCCATTCATTTCAAATGCCAGGACTGGTATAAACAAGAAACCAAAGAATCTCTCCACATCATTGTCTGTATCTGAAATAAAATCATCAGAAACTCATTTATTCTCATTATCTCAAAATTGTCATTTTCACAAAGAAATTTGTTGTCTTTCTCAAGGTCATCCTTTGAAATCTCATTCACGTGTAATTTCACTGAACCCATTCATTGGGAAAGATGGTTTGCTCTGGGTGGGCGGTCTACTTTCTAATTCATCTCTATCATTATCACAAAAGCACCCTCCCATCCTTGATGGCAAGGATGTTCTAACCCATCTTCTAGTTTGTTCTTTGCATGTTTCCCTCTGCCACTGTGGCCCCTCTCTTCTTCTCAGTTCTGCATGTACAACCGCCCATATCCTTGGAGCTAGAAGACTGGTCCGAGACATCTGCAGATAATGTGTCATTTGTCGGCGAACTACAGCTAAAGCAGAACAGCAGCAAATGGGTCAACTTCCTGCGCCGCGTGTGACTCCAAGCCCTCTCTTCTCCAAAACTGGAATGGACTTTGCGGGACTATTTCTTCTCAAGCGTGGTTACACCCAAAAACCTGTGATAATAAATGCCTACATTTGCATCTTTATTTGTTTTAGTACCAAAGCAACTCACATCGAGTTGGTGTCAGATCTAACCTCCGAGGCATTCTTGGCTGCACTAAAAAGGTTTATAGCAAGACGAGGCCGACCTGACGAATTGTTCAGTGACAATGGCTCTAACTTCAAAGGAGCTCACAACACTTTGCAAGACCTCTACAGATTCCTTGCATCTGACACATCCCAGCATCCCAGAAGTCTACTCGAAACTACCTCCTGGAGAATCGCATCAGTTGGACTTTCTCTCTCGAGCATGCTCCTCACTTTGGTGGGCTGTGGGAGGCAGCAGTAAAGTCGGCAAAACTTCATCTTAAAAAAGTGATTGGTCAGCAAACCTTAAATTTTGAAGAATTTTCTACTCTCCTTTGCCAGGTGGAAAGCTGTCTGAACAATCGACCATTGGTTCCACTCTCAAGTCACCCAGTGTGCTGGTCAAGGTAAGTAATAGGTAAAAGATATACAAACACAAGACAAACACACACAGGACTATGTGGTAGACTAAGTACAACTCAGCAAAACACAACTAATATACCACCAGAAATCATGTGACATAAAATAGTGTGTTCATGATAAATGAAGTTCACTGTTCCTTGGTCTCTTGTCCCAGTACCAGGCCCTGGCTCGACAAGAATGGCTTCTAAAAAAACTACCACTACTTGGGGAAAGCTGAGATAACTACATAATTCCATATTTGTTAGTTAAAGTTACAATAATAGCCGTGGCCTTAATTGTTTTGTAGCTGAGAGCTTGTTCAAGAGTTACTGGTTAGAAGTAGTGTGACGGCGGTTGGCCAGCATACGGGTTCTTTGCCAGTCACAGAGAGTCTAGTTGTGTGAATTCTCAGACAACTAGAATTAATATAATTCAAATGGCTCAAATAATTCACACAAATCAGTGAGTGCAGCCATTCTAACAATCGCTAGACTGAACTGCCATGAGTCTAGGTAGGTCTTTATAACATAGGAATCAGTTCAAACACATAAACATGTAGATATTATGTGGGCTGGCGCACCGGAGGGAGACAGAAATTTGCTAGGGGGGACCAAATTTGACAAACAAAAAGGGTCCGGCCGGACCAAATTTTTGGAGGGGGACCATATTTTTTGTGACAGAACCTGATTTGGCGTTACAGGTCCCGCACATGAATTCCATAACTCAAATGATGGCTATATAATATTATTATATTTAACTAAAATTATAGGTATATGAACGGCTTCAAAAGCTTGGTTTATGTCTTTCATCACTCAAGGACAATAAAACTTGTCGACAAACTTGGAAATCAATATGACCAAAAAGTGAAAAATTGGAAAGTTGAGTCTGAAGATGTGTTTGTCAATTCTTCATTATGTGTGAGTTGAGTATAATCATCAAAATGTAGTCAAGTAATATACATGATATCTTTGTACGTAGGTGGAGACTGTTAAAACCATGGATCTTAGTCAATTTCCAATCCTTTCGAGAGATGACTCAGATTTTGACTTGGAAGAAGCAGATTTTGACAAGATAGAGTGTAGGAGTACAGGTGTTTTTGAGGGTGCATATCTGTATGAATCACCTAATACAGATACTGAGTTAATCTCATATGACAGTGATGGCAGCCATCATGATGGTGATCTGACCTGCAGTGATACCAGCCAGGCCTGAAGAGCAAGTTCATCAGGAGCAGTGGGTGGATCAGTGCCACAATGACAGTGAGGTAAATGTTATTGTTAATTAGCTAATAAGATAATAATGCAGTGTATTAACCATGAAGACAACTCATCATAAAAATACATTTGTGACTGTCTGTGGGAAATTTGGGCACAATGCGGCGTGTGTAAACGTCGGTAAATCAATTGAATTTTTTTTTTAAGTACTAAATAAGCTGAGTTAACGGTTAGGTCTATTATATTGGGAACGGCTGAAGCTATGATGATAAAACTTGGAGAACTCAATATCTGGATGCCAACAACTCTTATAAGTGAAAAAAAAAATTTTTGATGGTTACATTTAAGCAAACAAAATAGTATGTTGGGCAATATTTTGTCATATAACAATACTTTCATACAAGGAGGGTGGGGGAGGAGTTTCCTAGCGAAAATTCCCTTCCTGGCAAAAGTATTTTTAACTGCACAGCATTAATGCATGAGCAGTACAATGAAGAATATTACTCGTCTGATTTGTTGCATTTACACTCATTAAGTCAACAGATTTGTCTCCAGTATCAAATAATATAAGTGGTGATAATTACCACTTCAGTTTGATATTTCTCACTCAATGAAACTTGGCAGGTAGATGATACTCAGTCTATGAATGTTGACGAGTCTGATGAGTCATGTTTGCAAGAGCTACAAGAATGGAGTGATCAGCAATCTGAAGTAAGATTTTATTATGAATGTGGTGTGTTACAATTTGTTTGTTTTTTTTAACTGAATTTTTTTTTCCAAAACACAAAAATCAAAAGAACAAAGCTGAATTAAAACTGTAACCACTGTAATTACGTGTATGTGGAAAATTGTTATTGCACTGAATTATCATGGGGAAAGTGAAATAGGATGGCTTTACGTTAGTACTCAGCAGAGTGGGAAAACTGTGTGGCAATTGTTAGTCACAGTTTATTGTGAGGATTTTTGTGTCAGGTTAGGGGTTAGGTTACTCTGATTAATTGCACCAGTATGTGTCAGTTGACTGTTAGCACACATGCTGTTGTCATTCATTAATTCTGTCACTCTTCTGTCAACAGTGGTTCTTGCTGGGCCATCATCTAGGCACTGAAAGTCTCGTGAAATTTCATTAATTTATAAGGCAAACTGTCAGAATTTTTATTTTGAATATTCCTCTAGGGCAAAAAAGTTTAGTTTTGCCTGTGCAGGTTAATGGGAGTAGCTAGTCACCTGACCCTCCCACTTTAGCCCAGTTGATAGGTCTTGATAAATTATATGCTAGCATTAGCATAGTAGGTAACCAAGAGCAGAATAGCATAATAGATAACAAAACAACAACAACAACAACGAAAAGGAATGATACAACTTGCTTTATTAAACAAGCAAGTTACTGTATTATAGAATGTTTAGAAATTTTGTGTTTATGCACATTTTTTTTTTTGGCTACAAAGAACATTTCAAGGACCCTATTTTCATGCTCTTGCTTTTACATATGTATGAGTATTAGTACGGGTAACCATGCTGTTTATATCTAATAGCACAGGCTACCTGTGCTATCACTCACTAATAGTAGGCCTGCTTTTTAAAAAGTCATTAGCAATTGTAGCTACACAGTATCGTTCACTCACTATCTCCTTATTTCAGGATTAGCTTCACTCACTATCTCCTTATTTCAGGATTAGCTTCCGATGGAACTTTGTTTTCAATGTACGGCTCCTCCTAATCTGTTGAAAAACATTCTGTCTAATATGGGCAGAGCTTCTGTGATGCAGAATGACATTGTCTCCAACTAGAAACTACTCGAACTGTATGTTTCCAAGGTTAACGCTGCATGCGTGCATACTTACCCGTACTATTTCACTTAGCTACCGTGGTATTTCACTTCATTTCCACGTAGTTACCAAGCTATTTCAATTACGTGCTATTTCACTTTCTCGTGCGATTTCAATTGAACAGTGATTTTCCCCACATTTTAAATGGGCAACTTACGCATTGTACTATTATAATCAAACAACCCTTTATTCTCTCATCCACTTTAGCGACTGTTTAGTAGTAGTTTCCACATCTGCTTCAACATCTAATATTTTGTTCTTAGAATATATTGATATTATTCCGTGGTAGAGTGCACAAGTGGCACCACATGTAAGCTAATGTAATTGATAATTAATTTTAATTAATGTACTACTTTCTTGCAGCAAAACAAATTTGTGATCAATACATACAGTCAAGTATACTTTTTTGTTTTTGAAAAGCCCAACTAGTTATCTCAGAGACATGCACATGACATAGCATGATGATTAGTGGTGGAAGCAGTCAAACATTTCAACCTCTATTATAGTGGCTTTTGAAGTTTGCTTCAGGCCATAGGCACACAAAGTGACAATGAGGTGTATCTGTACCCCCACAGATTAATCTACCCTCCTTGTGGCAGGTTATACAACTGGGTGGACTGTAACTGGAGTCATGTTTCACACACTTCCTAGCTGACTTGGTAAATTAAACCATTTAACAAGTATGCACTTGTTTACTAATTACTACTTCTATAGAAAGCACCATTGTGTACTGATTTGTGTATGTATTTGTGTGTGCATGTGCTTGTGTGAGTGCATGTGTGTGTACAGGTCTGTGAGTGTTTGTGTGTATGTGTGCTTGTGTGTGTTCTTGCGTGGGTGTGCAGGTGTGTGTATGCGTTATTGTTTTTTGTGTGTGTGCTTGTGTGGGTGCAGGTGTGAGTGTGTGTGCATTTGTGTGTGTGCGTGCTTGTGTGTGTGCATGTTTGTGTGTGTGCGTGCTTGCGTGTATGTGCTTGTGTGTGTGCATGCTTGTATGTGTGCATGCTTGTGTGTGTGTGTTTGTGCGTGTGAGTGTATGTGTGTGTTTGTATTCATGTGAGTTGTTTATGTTGAGTGTGTGTAGATCTTCATCATACCTGTGTCATGCGTGTTCGTGTTGTATGTGATTTGCTATGATTTTGTAGTGTCTAAAACTAGTGGTGCGCTCTAATAGCACAAAATAACGAAGCGAGCTATGCATGTTCCCTGTAATTACAGCTACAGCTGACGCAAGAACAAAAACAATTCCTAGACCTAACAAAAAAATAACTGCGGCATGTTAAATAAGTCAGTTCCGCCCGCTTCGCTGAATTAAAGTGAGTTATAATTGTAATTACAAAGAGTTTAGTACAGTTAATCCATTCAATTGTCTGGCAAAAGCAGTTCTCAATGGAGTTTCCTTTTGGTCATCATATTTTTGTTTCATTTTGTATTGGTCATACCCTTTGTATTATATTCTGGTAATTTCTAGATCTATAAAATGGTATATCTAAGTACAATTTTTTTAATCAAAAGCTTTACTGTTAAATAAAGAAAAATTTCATTTGCGAAACAATATGAGCATCAGTGGGATAACTGTCTTGCATCTGTTAGTGAGACCAACAATACTAATCTGTTGCCACTAGTGGTTCCACATTTACACCATTGCATTGCAATTTAATTAAAAAGTTGGTTTAATTATTTTTGTACTTTCTCAGTAAGTGGAACTTTTCAAGGAAGAATAACAGTCAAGTAGTAATAGGTTTGGGGGTGGGGGAGTTGAGGAAAAAAATTACCTTCTAGAAACTGTCGTGGATTATAGAAAGACTTCCAACTGCACTTTTAGAATTATAGTATATCACACATTCGGTGCTATTGTTACTGTTGTTGTTTTTCTGTTGTTTTTTAAATTCACCCCACCAAAGTTAATGGCCAAATATCTAAATTAATTAAATTAAAATTAATTACAAATCAGGGGCGTACGCAGGATTTTAAAAAGGGAGGTTTCATGACCACACCCAAACCACGCCCAGATTACACCTAGGCCACACCCATTATAATTAATAATTTATTATTGAAACAGCAATAATTAATGAAACAGCAATAATTATTGAAACAGCAAGCTAGCACACTCAATTCTACGTGGATACTTTTCTAATTAATAAAGTTTGCAAACACTATCTACATCAATTTTTGTTTCATAGGCAATATGAATGAGAGCTAATGCACTTAGTCTCTCTGTAGTCTGTATGGATCGAAGATAATTGTTAAGTCTGCGAAGTGCAGATGCTGATCTTTCGCAGGCACAGGAGCTAAGGGGGAGCGTGGCAAAGAGCTTCAACAAAGCATGCACATTGGGAAGGTTATCAGGAGAAAAATTCTTGAGGGCCTCACTCAAGCTCTTTGGTTTTTCCTGTTCAGCTGCTTGTAGCCACCTTGTCTTCCAGCGATGTAATTCTTCATCTAGAATAGCAGCATTGGGAAGGTCATCTGAGTACAGACGGATAGCTGGCTCGATATCACTAAACGTTGTAGACCTAGTGATATTTATTGGCAAAATACCTTGCAATGTGGCAACTTCTTTGGAATGCTTGCTAAATCTTAAATTAACATCATTTATGAGGTGATCAAGAAAGGGAATAGCCACAGAAATCTTGAAATACTCTTCAACCGATGCATTGCTGGATTGGAACGATGCTGCTGCCGCTGGTTTGTGCGTGGCTTTATAATAGGTATGTCTGATTGCTGTGCTAGCCTAGATGCATGTCGAAAAAGTCATTTGCTAAAACTATCAATGTCTTCCCTCTCTCTTTCCAATTCCTTACTACACTGTTCAATTATACCCATGCCAGAAACAAGGTCTTGGCTTTTTCCTTGTAGTTTGACTGCAGCTTCCTTCATGTAAGACAGAGACCTAAAAAGAGTAACTAGGGAGTAGACAAATTCAAAAGACTCCAAAGATTTTAGATGTGCAAGAGCATTCTTCTTGTCTTCTGCAGACCAGCTATCATTAAAACTACTAAATTCACTATTGCCATATAAAACTACTTCACATAACTCAATCAGGAATGGGTGATATTGTGCAAATCTTTCCCAACCATCAATATTCTCCACCCATCTAGTGACACAAACATTAAGTATTGAAGACCTGTTAGTGCCAACTTGGGACCTCTTACTTACAATTGCCTTAAGGAGCCCTTCTCTCTTTGGAGAATACTTAATCCAAATTGTGAATCCTTTAATTTGGTCAATACAATTCCTAATAGGAGGAACAGAACATGAATTTAAGATTGCCAAGTTGAGAGAATGCCCTGCACAGTGTGTGTAGAGAGCCTTAGGCTGTTTCTCGCGAATCTTTGCTTGCACACCAGCTTTCTGTCCACTCATAGTGGATGCCCCATCATACCCTTGGCCACGTAAATCATTCAGTGATAAACCAAAGCCTTCCAATGATTGTATGATGGCATTTGCTATATCATTGGCTCTAACCCTTTCAAGCTTAACAAAAGTTACAAACTCCTCTCTAATTTCATCACTGTGGTCAACAAAGCGAATGCAAATGGGTAAATGTTCCTCATTGTGGCAAGAGACTTCATCAGCTAGAACAGAGAAATATCTAGCATTTTTTATATCTGAAATTATACTGGAAAGAATCACATCAAAGCCAATTATATTAATAATTTTATTCTGAGTTCTTGGAGATAAATGAGTTGCATTTTTGGCTCCTGTATTATAAAGATGGTCATATAAAATTTTATCATTTTCAGCAAAAGTTTTTAGTAGTGACCAGAAGTTGCCGCGGTTCTTGCTAGATTCTAAATCTTCTACTTTACCCCTAAAAGCAATGCCTTGTTTAGCTGAAAACAAAATAGCTCGTACAATTTGCCTAAGTATATGCCTATTCTTATTTATTGCAAGTTGAAGAGCATTATTTATCATGACATCAACTCGTGATGCAGGATTGAGGATGCTACCTCTCAAGGCTTCAGCATGTTGTAGGCAGTCATGGTGATACTTAAGCTTGGAATGATCCAGCAAGGCACTGCTGATCTTAATCCAGTTTGAAAATGGCTTATTTTTTACAAATTGGCCCTTGTCTTTCTGCTTTTCAGAAGACAGAAGAATAGAACAAGGCCCACAAAAGATACCATCCAACTTAACACTATAAAGGAGCCAAGAATATTTCTGAAGCCAAAACCTACGGTTGAAACCATGAGAGAATCTAGATGGCAGAACATTTGGAGGCTGGACATGATGATACATAAGAGAAAACTTTTCACCAGTGGAAAGGCCGTCAATTGAAGTACAAAGTTCATCAATGGACTTACTTGGAACCAGTATGTTACCAATATCATAGCAGGATCCTTCAATGGTTTTTACTGGCAACACAGGAGAGGCTAAACTCTGTAGACCACTAGGTTGAGGATGATCTTCCTCGATATCAGATGCATGATCTGATGTAATCTGTATGGTACTACTGGTCTCCAGTAAATCTGGACAAAGCAATCATCTCATTCAGTGAGCCATGTTATATAATACTTTTACTTACTATCTCTTTCTATTGCTCTCTTTTTACTGAAATAAGATCGAATATCTTTAGACTGGTTCTGCCTCTTCATTTTAGCCTTTGAACACACTATACTATGCTTGCCTAGCTAAGCATCTGACAGTGCAGCTGCATTAGATTCAAGTCATGTCAGCATAATATTGTGGTTTTATAACAGTGCAAACTACAGGTTAGATTGAGACTTGCCAGTGCATGCATAGATAGCTTCAGCTCAACAAATGGGCTATGAATATAATTAATTTGAAAGGGGGGGTTACCAGTAACCCCCTGAACCCCCCCCCCTGCGTACGCCCCTGCAAATTACTGTAACTTTATGTCTTTAATTTAAAAGTATTAATCAAATTGATATTGGTATATAGTTTACTCTCACACCATAAACAGACATTGAATGAAGTGACAATTTCCACATTTATATGTTGACCTACAGACATCACAAATACATGCTGTAAACTCAGTAGGAAGTAAAGAGGTCTCACTAGGCGGAAAGTCACGATTTAAAATAGAGCGTCTGCAAACTGACTTATTCTGACAGTACTCTATCATTTGTTCTGAAGTGAATCACCTGTCTTAGTCACGTGATTGTTTGATGATAAATGATATCGCTTGTTTTCCATCCCTTCCAGCCCTGCCACTTTCTTGTACATACGCAACATCCTGTGGAAGACCCCAGTGAATAACTTGGTGAATATCTGGGCATTTCATGCCCAAACCAAATACCCCAGAATATCACAAAGAAAAATTGAAATAACGTGACTTGATTTTGTTGCTTCTTTTTCAATTCAAACAGTTACGGGGAGCGGTTACTATGGCATTGAAACCCCTTTACCGCATATACTTAATTTAAAAAACTCGACTTTATTATACCCTCATCAAGGAGTTTGGTAAGTTCTTTCTTCACAGCTTGTTCAATACCAACAGGTATGTTTCTACCCTGCTGTGAGACAGGCGTTGCATGCTCAGACAATACTATTGTGCATTTAGCAGATTTGCACAAACCAGGTTTATCACTAAATGAACAAGAAACACTATACAATACATCAAGCAATTCTTTGTTATTGTAGCTTAACAATAGTGTAGTTTAAGGCTCACTGCCATTTGTGCTCAAGCACACCACTAGTTGGCGAGCGAGCGTAGCGAGCGAGACAGTATTATGGGTGGATAATGCAAAATCGGGTATATGTTATATGTATATATGTATGTGGGATGGTACGTATGCCCTTTAAACGCGCGCGCGGGAAACTTTTTTCTCCAAAAAACACGGCTTTTTAGGCTTGACCCCAGTTTATTCTGAAACTACAGCATTAAGCAAGCCTTACTTTATACGCTCCAAAGTGTGAGAAAATTCCTGCGAAAACGCTTGCTTTTCAAGAAACAAAAAGTTGATCCGACCGGTTACTATGGCATTGAAGACCCTTTTCCAGACTTAATTTCAAAACTTCGCCGTTTTATGGGGGGATACGGAGTGCCGGTTGTTGGTTGTCAAGAGCCGTTGGTAGTCAGAATGCCGTAGTATTAATGCTATGGAAGCTACTACTTCTCGAGGGAAGCTGAGATAAGTACGCAATTCCATATTTGTTAGCTAAATATGCAAAGTTAACTCTGGTCTTTCTTTTTTGTAGCTAAGAGCTACTTAACAGTGACTGGTAAATTCAAATGGTCAGATTGGCTCAAATTTGGTACTACAAAAGTTACCACTGCTCAAGAAAATGAGGTAAGAAAGTAATTGTGTATTTGTGTGCTAAAATTGATTGTCTTTTGTTTTTGTAGGTGAGAGCTTGTTGTCAAGAATTCAAGGTAATTCAGATGGTCAAAGTAACTTCAATGTGATACTACAGAAGTTATCAATGCTCAAGAATGATGTAAGTAGTAATTCCATATTTGTTGGCTAAAATTACAAATAATAACACTGGTTTATTTTTTATCGTAGCTGAGAGCTTGTTCAAGAGTTACTGGTGATTGAGATTATCAGAATGGTTGATGTTTGATACTACAAAAGTTACCATTAACAGGTAAGAGAGTGATTTTGTATTTGTTTGCTGAAATCAAATGTCATAACTGCTATTATAGTGTTTGCATGAAGTAAGCTAAAACATAGTAACATTTTATGTTACCTAACTATCAGGCTCGCTCGCCATTTGTGCTCAAGCACACCTCTAGTTTATTTATTTATTTATATATATGGACGTACGTATGTCATTTTGTACTTTGACCCTCGCGTTTTTGTGTTAGTTATGTGGTCGACCCCGTCCCAAATTGCACTAAACAGAATCCTCTGGTTTATCGATCAGTACCCATATCACCCTAGAAATTGAATTGTTTATCGTTTGAATTCTTTTGCGGGTGCAGTTTTTCTATTCGAGTTAGTGGCGGTGGTAAGTCAATGCGCTCCTTGTCATGGTTATAAGCCGTGCGCAACAGTATTTACTTGAAAATACATTGTCCACTAGACTACTGCGAAGGTAAGTCTGTGTAGGTTCATGTCCAGTTGTGTCAAAGCATTGTGTGTTACAACCACAACTTAGCTAAAGAATATCACAAAGAAAACTTTTAAATATCGTGTATTGTTTTGTTTTTGTTTTTCCCTTCAATTCAGGCAGTTGCAGAGAGTTGTTATTATGGCACTGAAATCCCTTTACCCTGTATGCTAAATAAAAAAACTGGACCTTATCAGTAGCTTCAGTGTTAGAAGTTAAAATCATTCATATAAAAATAGTATAGTCTTTAGGCTCGCTCGCCATTTGTGCTCAAGCACACCACTAGTACTGTAGTTTATATCAGGCTCGCTCGCCATTTGTGCTCAAGCACGCCACTAGTATAATATGTATGGACGCACGTATGTCATTTTGTACTTTGACCCTCGCGTTTTTGTGTTAGTTATGTGGTCTACCCCGTCCCAAATTGCACTAAACAGAATCCTCTGATTTACTGATCAGTACCCGTATCACCCTAGAAATTGAATTGTTTACCGTTTTGAATTCTTTTGCGGGTGCAGTCAAACTTGAAACTCAAGGGACTTCCATTTCTATTCGAGTTAGTGCCGGTGGTAAGTCAATGCGCTCTTTGTCATGGTTATAAGCCTTGCACAACAGTATTTACTTGAAAATACATTGTCCAATAGACTACTGTTCTGGAGTAAACTAACAAGTTATTAGTAATAACTCCGAGAGTGTAGGTTTACTTTTATTATAGTATAGAATACAATTGTAGAGCAAAGATTATGAGATATAAGAAGAAGTGAGAATTAAATGTAACTAAGAGTAATACGAGTAACAATGGTAATTAAATGCAATTCGTCGATGTTCGAAGTCGGAACGGAGTACGAGTGCATGCGTAGTAATATAAAAATAAAATGAATGTTGAAATACGATATGTAATAAAAAGTTAAAGTTAGCCAAGTGAAGGGGCTAGGCTTCATGATGTAACTCTTGGAGGGACTGGTCCCGAACATACTGGAGGGCCAGGGGCAGGAGATGAAGCTAGTTCTTCTTCTCGTAGCAGCAGTACTATTTTTGTTATGGATCGAGTATAGGTACCCTTTTCAGTTTTTATCGTTGCAGCTCTTACATAACCATCAGCACCAGATTATACTTTAACAATTCATCCTTATGGCCAGGAACGTACAAATAGATCCATGTCTTTGAGTAGTACTAAATCTCCAACTTTCACTGATCGTTCAGATCGACATCACTTGTTTAATCTCTGTAAAAGTGCACAGGTATTCATTCGACCAGCGAGTCCAGAAATCAGCACAAATTCTTTGGCAGAGATTCCAATGCTTTAAGCAACTAATTTTTGAATGCAAGTGTGACTCAACAGGAACAGCTTTGAGAGCTTTACCGATGAGAAAATGACCAGGCGTCAATACCTCAAGACCATCGTTAGGACCCGAGTTCAAAGGAATGAGTGGGCGACTGTTCAGTGTGGCTTCAATCTCGACTAAGATGGTATTTAGTTGTGTTCAAACAATTGGTGAGGCTTTACAGTTTTGAACAAAAGAAACTTCATGCTTTTAACGGCTGCCTCCCACAATCCACCAAAGTGAGGTGATCTTGCTGGAGTATGTGTCCACTTGATATGGTGAGTTGTACAGAATAAATTGGTCGATCTCCGCGTAGCAGTAGAATTGAGAAAGGTATACAAGTCACCTAATTCTTTTTGAGCTCCTACAAAATTGGAGCCATTATCCGTGGCTAGAGTTTCTGGACAACCTCGGCGTCCAATAAGACGACAAAGAGCAGCTAAGAATGCCTCGGATGTCAAATCTGTTACCATTTCCAAATGTACAGCTTTAGTCGCCATACAAACAAATACACAGACATATACTTTCACTAGTGTGCGGTTGCGTGTGTATCCTCTCTTTATCATCAGTGGGCCAGCAAAAACTGCTCCAGTATGATGAAAGGCTGAAGTGGGTGTGACTCTATTGACTGGCAGTTGACCATAACCTGTGAGTCAGTCTTGGCATAAGCTTTCTTGCAAGATACACATTGGTTAGAAATATCTTTCACTAAACTTTTAAATCCTATAATATGATATCGCAAGGACAAAATTGCAAGAAGTGCTTGAGGGCCTGCATGCATATTAGATACATGAGCTTGCCTTGCTAACAACTCTGAAAGTCTGTCAGAATGGTGTAAAATGATTGGATGTTTTTTATCTTGAGTCAGTTCCGAATTCTCCAGCCTTCCTCCAACCCGTAGAAGTCCATTTGAATCCAGAAACGGCCTGAGACTAGAGAGAGAGCTTTGACGTGGAACTTCACGAGCATGACAGAGTGCAGTCTTCTCAGGTTTGAAACTTCTATCCTGACTGAGCTTCAGGAGGCGAGTCTCTGTATCATCCAGTTCATTTAGTGCTAGATCAGGGGAAAGGTCTCGATCAGAACTGTGCTTACTACAATTACAAATAAAACGATAACACCAGGTTAACACTCTATGCATAATTCTATAGCTAGAAAATCTCTCAGAGAAATCTTCATAAGGAAGTAGAGCTAGGTGAACAGCAGGTTTTAACTCTATCAAGTCTCTTTTTACTTTCCAATCCGTATTGCATGGCCATTCAGAGGATGACAAAAGTAACCAAGAGGGTCCTTGCCACCATAACTGAAAACAGATAAGTTTAGCTGTTTCAATTCCCCTTGAAGCAACATCTGCAGGGTTGCAGTTAGTGGGCACGTGTCTCCATTGAGCCGCAGGAATTCTTTCAATAGTGTTCACAACACGGTTGTAAACGTAAAATTTCAAACGGGAAGGTGAAGTTGACAACCAGCCGAGCACAATCGTAGAATCACTCCAAGCATAAATATTCGATAATGGAATTTCCAGGGCCGTAGCCACGTGAACAAGAAGTTTACTGAGTAACTGAGCACCGCAGAGCTCTAAACGCGGAGTTGTTGACTTTGACAGAGGAGCAACTCGCGTCTTAGAATACAGTAGAGTGATTGATACGTCAGTATTATCGTACACAGTCCTGAGATACACCACTCCAGCATAAGCTACATCTGATGCATCTGAGAATCCGTGGAGTTGGAGACTCCTAACCTTCTTTCCAATCGTGTGATGATATCTTGGAATTGAATGTTCAGTAATAAGAGGAAGTTGTTTTTTCCAGAGTTCCCATTCCTGAGCTAGTTGTTCAGGCACTGGCTCATCCCAAGCAAGATTTTCCTTCCACAGCTTTTGAAGGAGTATTTTTATGACAATAATGCTGGGAGAGAACCACCCTGGAAGGTCGAAAGTTTTTGCTACGTCTGAAGCTATCTTCCGTTTGGTCGGATGATCGTCAGAAGTTAGCGTCGGTGTTGCTACGTGGAAACAATCAGTGCGAATATTCCAATGAATTCCAAGTGTTTTCAAACACTGATCTGGTGGAGAAATAAGTTGAGTAGATTCTTCTTCTCGCAATTTCTTTGGAATAGTATGAAGAAGAGATTGGGAATTAGACTTCCACTTGGGTAGAACCATCTGAGCATGAGAATTCCTAGTATATTGCTAAATAAACACCTACTGTGTTCTCTCGTGACTGCAAATTAGATTCCTGAGAAAGAGAGCAGAAGAAAGAAATTAATCAATCGTGTAGTGTACTTTAAGTTAGAGATTATGGTATGGTTTTAGTTTACAGAAATTTAAATGTCAGTTTAGTATGGACATTTATTTAGTTAGTCCTCTTCAAAGATTCTGAAAGACTAACTGCAATATCTGTTACTAATTAAGTGTTACCAGATTGATGTTTCATTTGCTATACAGAAATTATTAGAAGTTCAGCATGAGAAAGCACAGTGACATTGTGCTTATGAAAGCACAGTGACATTATGCTTATGAATTTGTTGTACCTTTGTATATTGGACAGACTTTTTGAAATTATATCATTACAAATAATCATAATTATCTTGTGGCCATTATTAGTTATAGCTAAATAAGAATAGTTATGGATAACATTAATTTTGCTTATAAAGAACTGATGAGGATACTACACAATTCTTAAATTCAGTAACACAGCTTGGATGAGTTTGCTCAGATAAAATTGGTTTAATACCAACTTTCATTAATAAAAAAAAAACCAATTAACCTCGACTTTCAAAGGTACCTATATGCAAGTGTCAATTGGATGGGTCTATTAATTTACATAATAATAGCTTTATACTTACATGAATACTCACAAGTTTGCACAAACATTGAACACTTTCAATGTTTACCTTCATCAGATATTATCCCCACAATTTAGCCAAAATATCATTTTTCGCAGCTTAAATCACACAATACTTCTCAGTATGATACTAATAAGCTGCATCAGGATGTAGTTAATAAGTTAAATCAGTACTTAATATACTTTCAACAATGCTTTCAGAGTTACAGTCTGTGGCACATTAGTATACTGACTGAAGTTGGTATTCTGTTCAACCTGAATCTAAATTAGCATTTATCTTGACTATACTCTCCAAATAGACCACTTTCCCTATTACCTATTTATTGTTCACTCCACAGGTGTGTCTGTGGGTGTGTGTTGTGGGTGTCTGTTGTGGGTGAATGGGGGGGGGGGGGGGCAATTCAGGCACTCATATACTACTCTCATTATTACTGTGACTAACTAAATGCTGAAGAAACTGTAAATTGTTTAATAAATTAGAAGGGTGAGTATTCATGCAAAGATGGCAGCACAATTTAATCTGAAACTAATCTTCTAAGAAAATGAAGTGGGCTGTAAAGAAAGTAATTTAGAACAAGTTTTTTATGTAACAGTCACAAAATACGCTTGCTTAAATAAGTGCTAAAGTCTCAAATAAAATTCCTAACATTTTTGCAAATTTGGACAATTCTATTAAACTTTCTTTTGACGAATTAAACTTTCTTTTGACTAATTGAACATTTTTCTTTTTATAATTATGCATGTTAAATTAAGTCACTATGACAACATCAAGTGATAAATAAAAAATAACAGAGTATATTATGCTCATATTGCGAAACATACTTTGAGCTGTACTCTGAATGATTTCTAATAACAAAATATAGTATTAGTTTAGCTTTAACCCTACTACTTAAAAAAACACATTGAGTAATTGGCGAGCGAGACAGTAATTCAGCGAGCGAGCGAAGCGAGCGAAGCTGACTATCAGTCGTGTTCAATTGAGATTTCATATATATATTATATATATGTAGGTATGTATGCGTACGTCAAAAAATTTCGCCCGCGCTTCTAATTACGTAAGTTAGGTAAAGCGTTCACAGTTCCGGTATTTTTCAATTAACGAGCACGGAGAATCCTGCTGCACTGCCTTACTCAACTTTGTTTCAACCAAAAAGTTTATAGCTACTCTCTTCTTGGCGAAAGACTGAATGGCAAATTGTCAAGCTGCGCTTCTTTGCCACTGCTTTCGAAGTTTATTCAGGTAATTCTGTTATTGTTAACTCTTCATGCCTAATCATTGCTATTATTTAGCGATTTCCTTCACAAAATCATCTTTACCTATACTGATATATTTACTCGCTATGCATTTGCGCTATTCGAGCGCACCACTAGTTTATTGGCGAGCGAGCGTAGCGAGCGAGACAGTATTAGGGGTGGATAATGCAAAATCGGGTATATGTTATATATATATATATGTATGTATGTATGGATGGTACGTATGCTCTTTAAACGCGCGCGCGGGGAACTCTTTTCTCCTAAAAACACGGCTATTTAATCTTGACTCCACTTTATTCTGAAACTACAGCATTAAGCAAGCCTTACTTTATACTTAAGCTCCAAAGTATGAGAAAATTCCTGCTAAAATGCTTGTTTTCAAGACACAAAAAGTTGATTCGACAGGTTACTATGGCATTGAAGACCCTTTTCCAGACTTAATTTCAAAACTTCGCCGTATTATGGGGGATACGGAGTGCCTGGTTGTCAAGAGCCGTTGGTAGTCAAAATGCCGTAGTATTAATGCTATGGAAGCTACTACTTCTCGAGGGAAGCTGAGATAAGTAGCAATTCCATATTTGTTAGCTAAATATGCTAAATTAACTCTGGCCTTTCTTTTTTGTAGCTAAGAGCTAGTCAACAGTGACGTGTAAATTCAAACAGATTGGTTCAAATTTCGTACTACAAAAGTTACCACTGCTCAAGAAAATGAGGTAAGAAAGTAATTTTGTATTTGTGTGCTAAAATTGATTGTCTTTTATTTTGTATGTGAGAGCTTGTTGTAAGGTAATTCAGATGGGTCAAAGTAAATCCAATTTGATACTACAGAAGTTATCAATACTCAAGAATGATGTAAGTAGTAATTCCATAATTGTTGGCTAAAATTACAAATAATAACACTGGTTTATTTTTTTATCGTAGCTGAGAGGTTGTTCAAGAGTTACTGGTGATTGAGATAATCAGAATGTTTGATGTTTGATATACTACAAAAGTTACCATTAATAAGGTAAGAGAGTGATTTTGTATTTGTTTGCTGAAATCAAATGTCATTGGCGAGGAGCGTAGTGAGCGAGACAGTATTAGGGGTGGATAATGCAAAATCGGGTATATGTTATATGTATATATGTATGTATGTATGGATTGTACGTATGCCCTTTAAACGCGCGCGCAGGAAACTTTTTTCTTCAAAAAACACGGCTTTTTAGGCTTGACCCCAGTTTATTCTGAAACTACAGCATTAAGCAAGCCTTACTTTATACTTAAGCTCCAAAGTGTGAGAAAATTCCTTCGAAAATGCTTGCTTTTCAAGAAACAAAAAGTTGATTCGACCGGTTACTATGACATTGAAGAACCTTTACCAGATTTAAATTAAAAACTTCGCCTTTTTTCCGGCTAAGTGCGACTTGTTAGTTGTCAAGAGCCACCTGTAGTCAGTACTAAGAGAGCTATCACTACTTCTGAAAAGCGTATGTAAGCACATAAAGTATTAAAGCTAAGGAAGCTACTACTACTCCGGGGATGCTGAGGTAAGTACGTAATTCCATATTTGTTAGCTAAATAAGCAAAAATAACTCTGGCCTTTCTTTTTTATAGCTAAGAGCTTGTTGTCAACAGTGACTGGTAAATTCAAATAGTCAGAATGACTCAAATTTGGTACTACAAAATTACCACTGCTCAAGAAAATGAGATAAGAAAGTAATTTTGTATTTGTGTGCTAAAATTGATTGTCTTTTGTTTTTGTAGGTGAGAGCTTGTCAAGAATTTAAGGTAATTCAGATGGTCAAAGTAACTTCAATTTGATACTACAGAAGTTATCAATACTCAAGAATGAGGTAAGTAGTAATTCCATATTTGATGGCTATAATTACAAATAATAACACTGGTTTATTTTTTATCGTAGCTGAGAGCTTGTTCAAGAGTTACTGGTGATTGAGATTATCAGAATGTTTGATACTACAAAAGTTACCATTAATCAGGTAAGAGAGTGATTTTGTATTTGTTTGCTGAAATCAAATGTCATAACTGCTATTATAGTGTTTGCATGAAGTAAGCTAAAAATAGTAACATTTTATGTTACCTAACTATCAGGCTCGCTCGCCATTTGTGCTCAAGCACACCACTAGTAAATTTATTGGCGAGCGAGCGTAGCGAGCGAGACAGTATTAGGGGTGGATAATGCAAAATCGGGTATATGTTATATATATGTATGTATGTATGGATGGTACGTATCTTCTTTAAACGCGCGCGCGTAGAACGTTTTTCTCCAAAAAACACGGCTATTTAGGCTTGACTCCAGTTTATTCTGAAACTACAGCATTAAGCAAACCTTACTTTATACTTAAGCTCCAAAGTGTGAGAAAATTCCTTCGAAAATGCTTGCTTTTCAAGAAACAAAAAGTTGATTCGACCGGTTACTATGACATTGAAGAACCTTTACCAGATTTAAATTAAAAACTTCGCCTTTTTTCCGGCTAAGTGCGACTTGTTAGTTGTCAAGAGCCACCTGTAGTCAGTACTAAGAGAGCTATCACTACTTCTGAAAAGCGTATGTAAGCACATAAAGTATTAAAGCTAAGGAAGCTACTACTACTCCGGGGATGCTGAGGTAAGTAGTAATTCCATATTTTGTTAGTTAAATAAGCAAAAATAACTCTGGCCTTTCTTTTTTATAGCTAAGAGCTTGTTGTCAACAGTGACTGGTAAATTCAAATAGTCAGAATGACTCAAATTTGGTACTACAAAATTACCACTGCTCAAGAAAATGAGATAAGAAAGTAATTTTGTATTTGTGTGCTAAAATTGATTGTCTTTTGTTTTTGTAGGTGAGAGCTTGTCAAGAATTTAAGGTAATTCAGATGGTCAAAGTAACTTCAATTTGATACTACAGAAGTTATCAATACTCAAGAATGATGTAAGTAGTAATTCCATATTTGTTGGCTAAAATTACAAATTATAACACTGGTTTATTTTTTATCGTAGCTGAGAGCTTGTTCAAAAGTTACTGGTGATTGAGATTATCAGAATGTTTGATACTACAAAAGTTACCATTAATCAGGTAAGAGAGTGATTTTGTATTTGTTTGCTGAAATCAAATGTCATCACTGCTATTATAGTGTTTGCATGAAGTAAGCTAAAAATAGTAACATTTTATGTTACCTAACTATCAGGCTCGCTGCCATTTGTGCTCAAGCACACCACTAGTAAATTTATTGGCGAGCGAGCGTAGCGAGCGAGACAGTATTAGGGGTGGATAATGCAAAATCGGGTATATGTTATATATATGTATGTATGTATGGATGGTACGTATCTTCTTTAAACGCGCGCGCGTAGAACGTTTTTCTCCAAAAAACACGGCTATTTAGGCTTGACTCCAGTTTATTCTGAAACTACAGCATTAAGCAAACCTTACTTTATACTTAAGCTCCAAAGTATTAGAAAATTCCTGCTAAAACGCTTGTTTTCAAGACACAAAAAGTTGATTCGACAGGTTACTATGGCATTGAAGACCCTTTTCCAGACTTAATTTCAAAACTTCGCCGTTTTATGGGGGGATACGAAGTGCCGGTTGTTGGTTGTCAAGAGCTGTTGGTAGTCAGAATGCCGTAGTATTAAGGGTGCTCAAACACTCTTTGAGCGGGAAACACCCGACAAATAGGCCACGGTTGCTAGGGCCTGTTAAACTTGCTTTCCCCCCGAATTATATTATTTATGCAGGCCAGCAAGCACTGCTAGGAGAAAGCACCTACCAAGAATGAAGACTGGAAGTCGATCGCATCTCAAGAAATACTCCGTCACCATTTTGGACTTCTTGGCAGTACTGCACGGCCACCGCAGTAGTTTAGAAGCTGATTTTTTGTATATCATTTTCTTACCCGTGCGTGCATGCCATAACGTTGAGTTTTTTTTAAATTTTATTTTACTTTTCTATTTACTCACCTTACCAGTGAACTATTGTCGATTCAACGTTATAGGGTCGACCCCTCGTGGCCCTAAACCCTGGCAAAATTTGAACCATAGCAGTTAGTCCATTCCAGAGCAGTATGCAAGAGAAGATTCTGGATCCATTACTTTAGAGCACGAGAATTTTTTATTGTAAGTTGACTCCGCCCCGCCCTATCATGCGCGTAGTGGTGAGTGAGGCACAGCTGTATTTCACGGGCACTAATTTGTTACAGAACGGGGCGTGACTTTGTGGTAGATAACGCACTACACTGTAAACCAAAAGGTGTGTAGTTCACACCAAATTAAGCGTGAATCACTTGTAACAATAGTCACACCAAAATATGGTGTGATGCGCACACCTCATCGTTTGGGTGTGAAGTGCACACCAAATTTAGTGTGAATTCTCACCACAATCACTATGAACTCATACTTACATTAAGGGTGCTGGCACATAGCAACGCGTGCACTGTTAATTGAGTCCCCAGACCACGAGTTGTAGTTAGTGGCTAACCTAAAAAACACTCGCAAGGAATTCCTGCCTTCAACTTCCTTGGGTATTAATTAGCGATCTTACTCGATCTATTCTTACGCAATCCCCTTGTGGTCTGTTATATATCTGGATCCTGGGTTTTATTTCAGGGCTGGTTTTATTCTGGCTGGTCTCCCTTTGGTGGTGGGTTATCAAGTTGTGGCCAATGGCTAGTAGAAGAGTCAGAGGAACAAAGAGGAAACAGCAACTTCTTGCGGCACAAGAAAAGATGTAATCCCAGTAGAAGTTGATTGTTGCAACACACAAAAAAATAGTTCTAGCTACCTTAGCTACTGGTACACCAACTAACAATACACTATCTGTCATCTGACAAACTTACTGGCAAAATCCTAAATATTCAATTGCACATCTGAGGAACTATTGACTCCTGTTATGTAGTACATAACGTAACTACATATTTTACAAAAACAATTTACAAAATTGAGATAAAAAAGTTTGTGTCAGGTTTATTATTGGTATCTCTGATGTAATATCACAGGTCCTGAATTGGAAGTGGGCGTAGGTCCATCTGTGCCAATGAATGCCCGTTCGTCTGTGCCAGCAAGCACAGGTCCCGCTCTGATGTAATATCACATGTCCTGAATTGGAAGTGGGCTTAGGTCCATCTGTGCCAATGAATGCCGGTCTGTCTGTGCCAGCAAGCACAGGTCCGTCCGTGTCAGTAAACACAGGTCCGTCTGTGCTAGCTAGCACAGGTTCATATGCACAATTCAGCGTAGGTCTGTCTGTCCCAGTAAGCAGCACAAGTCCATCTGCATCAGTCAGTGCAGGTTCCCCTGAAAGATCAGGCATGCACACATATGATGCAAGCACTTCCCCCGTTGTTGGTGGTACACTTGTGGTGTTGTTGGTGGTACACTTGTGGACTCGGTCTAAATCCTGCAGGTACTGCTGGAGGTGCATTGGAACTTGTACCTACAATTGCATTCAATAATAGCAGAGGTAAATATAATTTGTGGCTAACAGGATGTCTAGACAAACTTCACATTCAGTCGTCTAGCATGCAAATGAAGAAGTGGTTAGCTCAGAAGACCCTGTATACCAATGCACTACTACTCACCAGATCCCTTGGAAAGCCCAGCATCACACCAACACAAGCCAAGAAGTTAGTCACTCAAGGCATCGATTTCCACACTCTATTGCTTCTCCGTAGTAGAACCAGTGATACGAAGGATGCCTTGGTTGCCTCCCTGAAGCAGAAGAAAGTCAGGAGCAAGCCGCTTAGAGAGAAGTTGTACAGGGCGCTCAGCTCAACTTAGAAGTCTCAGCCAGGCGCCTTCTCTCCATTTCGTTGTCTGTGTTTATTTATTTTTTCAAACGGGCTCTTCAGAGCCGCTGCATTCCAAAATATTTCACCCTAAACAATAATCCACGCGTATTCCTTACCTGCCGGAGGAGGGCGGGGCTGAAATTGACAAAATTGTGCGAGGAATGATTGGCTTGTTCTGCATGCTATTTCTGGCCATATGTACGGAATGGGTGTTCAGAACCATTCCATTTTTGGAATACAGGTACAGAAGATAAAAATTTCAAAAAAATTACAGAGGGAAATTTCGTAATAATGGCAAAAAACGGATATATTTAAGGAAATGGTCGCCACAAAAATAATAACAATGAATAATTTGAAAACTAAATTGTAAATCGAAAAAAGCTTCTGTAATTTTGTCGGGGGTGAGTTCCAGAGTCCTCCATAGACGGTGAGACCCCCAACTGTGGAGTTGAATTGTGGGGATATTTTGCCATTTATGTTGGAGAATGTGACTGCTTATATCTGCCACAGTAGTTGCTTTGGACTTCTAATTTCTGGTAAGCCAGCTCCTTTGATAGTTTACTGTGAGGTCCACTGTATAGGATAGCCTGCAAAACTTAAGAAATATATAAAAGTAGGCCATAGCAACATAATTGATTTAGTTAATGGATTTGCGTGGGTGCATGCGTAGGCGGTGCGTAGGCGGTGTGCCAGCACCCTTAATGCTGAATTATTTTAAGTTACATTGATTCTAATATTACATATGAACATTGTTTTCCAAAAAGAGATTGGTATAATCCCAGATCTCATTAATCAGACGACCAGTCAACTCTCTTATCTAGCACACAAGTGTACAAAACATTTATAAGGTAGATTACAATGATAATAGCATTGGTTTTTGCCTGCACATGAATATAATTAATATTTGGTAAAGGGTCCATGCTATTCCATTGAGTGTGAATTTCACACTAAGTGTGCATTCACACTAGGAAGAAAGTGTGAAGGACACACTATGCATAGGTGGTAGGCATTCACACCACCAGTTTTGTGTGAATTTGGTGGGTTTTCATGCTATAATTTTTACAGTGTACTATTCAGCTGGAGTGCGCTACTAAAGGCGCCCAGGCGTTGCTATGTTTGAGCACCCTTAATGCTATGGAAGCTACTACTTCTCGAGGGAAACTGAGATAAGTACGCAATTCCATATTGGTTAGCTAAATATGCAAAATTAACTCTGGCCTTTTTTGTAGCTAAGAGCTAGTCAACAGTGACTGGTAAATTCAAATAGTCAGATTGGCTCAAATTTGGTACTACAAAAGCTACCACTGCTCAAGAAAATGAGGTAAGAAAGTAAATTTGTATTTGTGTGCTAAAATTGATTGTCTTTTGTTTTTGTAGGTAAGAGCTTGTTGTCAAGAATTCAAGGTAATTCAGATGGTCAAAGTAACTTCAATTTAATACTACAGAAGTTATCAATACTCAAGAATGAGGTAAGTAGTAATTCCGTATTTGTTGGCTAAAATAATAACACTGGTTTATTTTTTATCGTAGCTGAGAGCTAGTTCAAGAGTTACTGGTGATTGAGATTATCAGAATGGTTGATATTTGATACTACAAAAGTTACCATTAATCAGGTAAGAGAGTGATTTTGTATTTGTTTGCTGAAATCAAATGTCATAACTGCTATTATAGTGTTTGCATGAAGTAAGCTAAAAATAGTAACATTTTATGTTACCTAGCTATCAGGCTCACTCGCCATTTGTGCTCAAGCACACCACTAGTTTGTATATATGTTTGGACGTACGTATGTCATTTTGTACTTTGACCCTCGCGTTTTTGTGTTAGTGATGTGGTCGACCCCGTCCCAAATTGCACTAAACAGAATCCTCTGGTTTATCGATCAGTACCCGTATCACCCTAGAAATTGAATTGTTTACCGTTTTGAATTCTTTTGCGGGTGCAGTTCAAACTTGAAAACTTAAGGGACTTCCATTTCTATTCGAGTAGTAGCAGTGGTAAGTCAATGCGCTCTTTGTCATGGTTATAAGCCGTGCGCAACAGTATTTACTTGATAATACATTGTCCACTAGACTACTGCGAATGTAAGTCTGTGTAGGTGCATTTCCAGTTTTGTCAAAGCATTGTGTGTTACAACCACTACTTAGCTAAAGAATATCACAAAGAAAACTAATAACGTGTATTGTTTTGTTGTTGTTTTTTTCCCTTCAATTCAAGCAGTTGCAGAGAGTTGTTACTATGGCACTGAAATCCCTTTACCGTGTATGCGAAATTAAAAAAAACTGGACCTTATCAGTAGCTTCAGTGTTAGAAGTCAAAATCATTCATATAAAAATAGTATAGTCTTTAGGCTCGCTCGCCATTTGTGCTCAAGCACACCACTAGTAACTGCTATTATAGTGTTTGCATGAAGTAAGCTAAAACATAGTACATTTTATGTTACCTAACTATCAGGCTCGCTCGCCATTTGTGCTCAAGCACACCACTAGTTTATTTGAATATATGTTTGGACGTACGTATATCATTTTGTACTTTGACCCTCCCGTTTTTGTGTTAGTTATGTGGTCGACCCCGTCCCAAATTGCACTAAACAAAATCCTCTGGTTTATCGATCAGTACCCGTATCACCCTAGAAATTGAATTGTTTACCGTTTTGAATTCTTTTGCGGGTGCAGTTCAAACTTGAAAACTTAAGGGACTTCCATTTCTATTTGAGTTAGTGGGGGTGGTAAGTCAATGCGCTCTTTGTCCTGGTAAGCCGTGCGCAACAGTATTTACTTGAAAATACATTGTCCTCTAGACTACCGCGAAGGTAAGTCTGTGTAGGTGCATGTCCAGGATTTTCAAAGCATTGTTTTACAACCACTAGCTACTTAGCTAAAGAATATCACAAAGAAAAATTTTAAATAACGGGTATCGTTTTGTTGTTTTTTTCCCCCTTCATTCAAGCAGTTGCAGAGAGTTGTTACTATGGCACTGAAATCCCTTTACCGTGTATGTGAAATAAAAAATATGGACCTTATTTTCAGTAGCTTCAGTGTTAGAAGTCAAAATCATTCATATAAAAATAGTATAGTCTTTAGGCTCGCTCGCCATTTGTGCTCAAGCACATCACTAGTCTTAAATATAATTATATAAAATAATTATTATAGATAAAAATGAATATTTGTTACTCCATTTCAAAACAGACAGTAAACGTAATAAAACCATTTTGTATTATAACTGAATCACTTATCGTTGAAAGTTTAGCTTACTCTTACAAACTGGTTGACTTCCACTCCAACGTCCGTCAGCCTGGCAGTATCTGACCACATGACGATAATGCGGCATTTCTTCATCTGATGGTGAGTCATCACACTCGTACAGAGCTAAAGATCTATATCCTTTTCCGCGTCTTTTAACTGATCCAGATTGTATTCTTGGTTTGGGACAATCTCTGGTTGGTCTAGTTTTGGGTCCTTTTATGAAAATAAACCATAGTTTTAAGCACATGAGATAAATTTATTTGAAAATTTGATTTAATTTATTACTGTCTATATTGTAATGAAGCAAGTCATTTTTCAGTATAAACTGTAACACCTCTCTAACCTCACAAACTATCCCACGCATGGGAATATACAATGATACTGCTTCAATATCCCCATATACTCTTAATGGACAATTTCTATTGATTGTAAATTGTAATGTTACTATCTCAACACACCAATATAATTATACATCTTTACTTTCACTATGATTAAATGTAACTGATAATAAAACTTTCTATTAAAGTAAAGTCATAACGTACAGTAAGTTACTATACTATACTCACCAATTACAAGCAAGAAACCACTATCTGTTTTAATCATTTTTTTATTAATTTTATAATCACATCTATAAGCTCCTTGATTGCTTTTTTGGGCATTGATTATCATTAAAATTCGATTAAGTTTACCATGGACAATAGCATTATGTGGTAAAACTCCATCCATAAATTTCCACTTTACAATCGATTGACTATCGCACATAAATCTTGTTTCTTGTCCAACTTTTACTACCTGTTGTGATGGATACACAAGTGCTGAATGAGGTGAACCTATGCATACAATTTTAGTACAAAAAATCATGTCTTAGCTACATCCACATTAATTTTCATGTATACACTGAGTTAATTGAGAAATAAAAAATTACGTTACTTTGATTTTTATTTTATTGTTTTTATTTTTAGCTATGTATTACACAATCATACATTGACAGTAATAAAAAAAAAACATTAATAATGTAAAAATTGGGGATTTAGGGTTCCCCCATAAAAAAAGGTCACTAATAACAGTATGAAAACTATACGATGATTATATTTCCCAATTTTATTTAAAATTAGAGAAGTTGAACCTTTTGTATAGCATTGGTTTTAAAATGAGAAGGTGATTTAGGTAAACAGAATCATCAGATAAAAAAAACCGCCATAGTTAGCATATGGGCAAGCTAACAAAGCGAGCAAGATACTTTGAGGGGTAACAAGTCAGGTTATTTAAACATTCTCTTTGTGGTGGTATTCATTAGCAAGGTAATGTTGTATACCATGAAAAGAACATTTAAATAACCTGACTTGTTTTTTTGTTTTTTGTTTTTTTTGGTTTTTTTCAATTCAAAATAGTTGCAGGAAGTGGTTATGGCATTGAATTCCCTTTACCATTATAATATATATACATAATTTAAAACACAGCTTTTTATTAGCTTGAGTGCTAGAAGTTAAAATCAATTGTTTAACAACCGTGTAGTTATAGGTTCAATCACCATTTGTGCTGAAGCACATCACTAGCAAGTTTTGATATTAATAGCTACTAGATACCTTACCTGCTCTATAGTAGAACGTATTTTAGCTGCTCACAGACCCCAGTCTTTTTCATTTTATGTATTTATCTTTTTTCCTGCTGTATGGGCAACTGTGATGGGCAACCATTTCCTAGCATTTGTAACCTCCCTAGTTATTTCTATTCTGCTGATCATTTCTAACGGGTCCTATAAATAATCTGCTATAAAACAGCTAAATATTGCCATTTAATTTGACAAGCAGGCACAGTACTAGGAAAGGGTAGTATGTGTGCCTGCGGTAACAAAAAGGGTACACATACACCTACTCAAACAAATATTTCAGCCAGTTTTCATCCCAGCCATTACTATCAATATCAAGACAAACAGTGATCTATATCCACTTAAGTATTAATCTGCTTAACAATGCAGCAATAATTCCTATAGCACTGGAAATAAGTGAGTCTATAGCCACAGTGTCATTGAAAGGTTCCTGATGATCTGAGTAATGATAGTTTCCACACCCATACCAATACCAGTTTGTTTAAAACACTTTTGTATTCTTGTTAGTAGTACTTCCCTCCATGCTATGGTAAGTCAATGTACTGCAGTAAATACGCTAATAGACTTAGTCACTTCAGTAGCAGTATTTACTGTATCAATTTTGACCAATGTATACCGTAAAAACATTAGTTTGCAGTGAACTTTAAGTCAAGTTGTAAAATTTTAGATGTATTATTGGGAAATAGAATCTTGATATGAGAGAATATATCTTTTAGCAAATCAGGTGGACGGCATCTAGCGTGGATAAGTAATAGTAACACATACCTTTTTTCCATTCTCATTTTTACATTGGCAAAGTGTTCAGATAATCAACTAGAATTTCCCCAGTCATCCAAGCATTTGTTTAATACTTGACAGGGATACTATTAATATCAAATCCTTTAAAACACCTTGGTTTTTCACTATTCCAAGCCACAATTGCCTTTTTGCACCTGCAGCATTTACTACAATAACGCTATTGTAAACCTTTCTTGCTTTTCTTCCCCACATTATATTTCTTTCCTTTTTCACAAAATCCACGACTGGGGAGTGCTCCCCAGAAACAACTACAGTTTCATTCAAATCAAAAATATTGTGATTATCATAGTCTCTCAAAATTTCAGGAAGTCTTTCATTCAGGAAGTGACATTAGCTCAATATATATCTCCAGATTCTTAAAATACTGTCAATACACTAACTTTATACTGTTGTTTCCACTTGAGAGCCAGCCACTACTACCTTCAAAGCCAAGTTTGCTCAGCCAAACAGCACTTTCTTTGGCTTGAGTGCCTCCAGGGTATATGTTCTTTGAAAGAGTCCTGATATATCAACCTAGTGTGGCACTGTCAGGGCTGCTAAAGTGCAAATTATTTGAAAGTCACTCAGCGCTGTCCTTGTCTCTTTTCAGGCTGCTCTAGCTCTTTTGAGTCAAATAGACTGGTTATCTAGCTGTGATAATCCACATTTACAACTGTTACTGCATACTAATATCTATGAGCTACTGTAGGAGAGTGCTCCTGTAGGGTGGTATTAAAACAAATTGGAGGTCTAGCTGTTACTAAGAAATGTGCAAGCCTGTGAGGCAAATAATATTATAGTAGTTAGCTATCACTTGTTTCACTTTTACAATCAACTATCCATGAAAATTTCATTGTTGAGAATGGTTTCACATATCTGGAATTTTCACTTATTCTGAATGAGGTTCAGTCCTTGAGAGAGTCTACTATAAATCTCTCACTTTGTGTATGACATGGATGCTATCTATAGAACTGATTCACAATACTATTCTGTTCATGCTCAATTTGCTCTGCTTTGGCATACTGCTATATTTTAAGGATGAATAGTAAAATCCTGATTCAGAGTATCAATCGTAATATTTCGGAGGATGAGGAAAAATAACAACAAACAAAATATTATAGCTATTAGCTATACATTTATTTTCATTTAAGGCTTTGCTATTTTGAAGAAAAAAAGAAGGGGCTCCATAGCACCAGTCGAGCCCTTCCATAAATTCCGCCAGTGCAACAGAGCAAGTGTGGTCACATAAACTCTTTGGAATTATTATAAATGAAAATATAACTTGGCATACCCATATGTACTACTGATATCTGCCTCATGTCCAAGAAACTGCCTGGTTGTATCTATCACTCCTTTAAAATAACATCTTCAAGATGTCTAAGCATTATGTACAAAGCAGTGGTAAGGACTTTTATAGAATATGCATTTCAGTGTGGAGCCCTCACCAGGCAGGGCCTGAATAGGGTACAATCATTTGCAGCTAAAATTGACGACTATATAAGTGCTGGACAGAGGTATCAATCACACTAATCAAACTTCATTGTCAATTTCTCTAACCCACACAAATCTTGTAGGAAACACAATAATAGTAAAAAAAAAATTCCCATAATTAACTTTAGTTTTTTCACCCCTTCTTGAAAAGGCCTCTTACAAATTTCTAAATGCACACCTGACACAGGTCCTTCCAACAGCTATGCATAGTAAATCACATCCTTAGAAGTAATTCTATCATCCGAGCTACTGTATTTACTTCACATGCACAACCTGCAAGAGTCCATCCATTGAAAATCAAAACCTATTTTCCAGTTATAGCCAGCTTTTTTCACTAAGTGGACCAGAGTGCAATGCCTTAACTTGTTTAAACATGTCATTGCATGTCACTCAACAAAACTTCAAACGTGCCCTTAGAGCCCACTATTTGAGACTTGAACTTTCAATTTTTTTTCCTGTCTTCAATTTTTTGGCTTAGTTATATTCCTCTATATTTATGTCCATCTGTGAGTATGACCTTTATGTTAGCTAAGCTAGTCGGTCTTCCACATGCTATTGCATTGAAATTAAAAAAATATCATTAGTATACATCAGCTTTGTTTTCTTCAGTGAATTATTTCAGCGGGGAATGACTGAATTATTGTAAGATTCATATGACCACATTGTTCAATTCAAACACTAATTGCCACAATACTCAACACTGACAAAATACTAAAATTTTATAATTTAACCGTACTATATTTCATTACCTTTCAGTTTTAGTATATGAGACACAGCATAGGGGACACTTTTTTTAAACCAATAGTATGAAGTAGTACTACTATCGCCTTCACAAACATACTTGCCCTCATTATAAACTTCCATATTAGAAAACACCAGTGATGAATTTACAACTACTGCATTTTCAGGAAGTTTTCCTTGATTAAAGTTCCAAGACTTGGGAGCATAATAAGATATTTTCTTTGACATACATTCTATTCTGAGTGATGATCCTTCTTCAAAATAATGCATTATATTAAACACTAAAATAAACAAAAACAATACAGATAGCATCTAGCTCTATGTAGTCAAGACAATACACTGACTATATTCGTACAACTTCAGCTCTTCATCACATAATTATGTCATTTGTTATGTCATTTCGCATTTTTATTTGTATTGAAAAGTGTGAATTAACAATTTATGGAAATTGTATTTGTACAGTATATTATATCTATGTTGTATTCTTAATTTGTAATTAATATTTCAAGTAAATGTGACTGTAATTGGGAGAGTGAAGTGAGACTCTCACTAATCAGTCTAAAATTGATATCTTGGTATATATAGTACTTATTACATGAGTCAGAGTGTGATATGGCGAAATATTTCATGAACAGGCTAATGTATTTTCACCAACCCAGAGACGAGCGAAATTAAAGCCAGAAGCGAGTGAAATTAAAGCCGTGAGTGAAATATCTCATCATATCACTCTGACAGAGTGTAATATAGTATACCCTATATATCTTCATTCTATAGTTAGTACTATAGGACCTTAACTCACACCAAATAAACATGGCTGTAGGAGATCTCCAAACTCCAGGCTGATATTTTAGCAGCTGCTCTAAGCAGGTTGGGTAGGTTACACCAGAGGAAGGTAGTTGTAAAAACCAGGAAAAGTGGTAGGCTTGGCCTTTGCTATAACTACTAGGGTAATGAGCTTGCACAATACAGGGTGAAATAATAATCAACTGTGGAATAATAACCACCCCGTCAAGTAACTAAAAAATATCACTGTGAAGATATCTAGGGTGGAAAATTCCATACTAGATATCTTCACAATGTTATCTTTACGTGGGACCCATGACGTTATCACATAGTATTATCTCATGGCTAATGTACAAGCTCATTACCCTAATCGTAGTTATAGCAGCAGGTCTGGCTTACCAATTTTCAGAGTTTTTAAAGCTATCTTACTCTATAGTGGATCCTACAGCTGCTAAAATGTCAGCTGCAGGGGGTGTGAGTTTTACAACCAACATTACACCAAGATTTACCAACCAACTAACTACTTCAGTAAAGATATCTAGCATGGAATAAACACTTATTACACTTGTCAGAATGACATGGCTAAATATTTCACTTCCAGGCTTTATTTTCACTTCCTCTGGCTCCTGAGAATAAATTAGCCTGCTCCTGAAATATTTGCCATATCACACTCTGACTCATGTAATAAGTACTATAATATATATATATATTATATATTATTATGGCAAAGTTCGAAGAGATCAAATGCCTATCCACCCCCCAGAGGCTACTCAAAAATGTAAACATTAGCCCCAGCACAAGAAATTGGAAGAAAAGACTTTGAAATAATGCTAGGAAAAGAAAAAAAATAGCAAAGAGCTATGGAAACAGAATGGGAGAGACGTTCACAGTTAGGTCTTCCAAAGTTGGCAGAGTTCATTTATTATTTTAGCGGCAGTGGTAATTTAACTTGTCAGAGTGCTGTTTGTCATAGCTATACGCCTTACGTAACAGATTATTTCTTATTTGAAAATCCAAAGTCCAATAGTCAAGTAACTAAGAGTTACCTAAAAGTATTATCCATAAGTAAGCAAAGACAATGTTTCTGGCTTTCTAGAATCAAAAGGCAAGATCTTGCACCTGGTAGGTATTCCAATGTCTGTGTTTGCTCAGAACACTTTGTGTCTGGGAAACCTGCCAAGCTGTATGAAAGGATGGGGCTCCATCATTAAAGCTAGGTTACACCTCTCATCAGTTGGAGAAGTCTTCATGCAATATTAGTCAGGAAAGCTCAACTAAGACTTGGTGAGTGAAACTCCAAGAAGAGAATGGCTACCACACTTGCATAGTTACCAACCTGCTGACACTTGTTTCAGGGATAATCAAGACCACACCCTAAGCCACACCCATTTAGTAGACCACACCCACTTTATAAGTTCAAAGTTCAGTAAAAAAACTCTTAATTCAGTAAAACAAGACAAGTTAATCGCTCCTCATCAATTAAAATTGAATAAGGGTGTGAAATCTGTGCAACTACTTTAGCATGGTACTGTAATTAGGACCCAGGGCTTCTTTTACAATAGCTGTGCAGTTTGTCCTCCCACAAGAAAATTTTCGAGCAATTTCAGAGTCTGGGAGCATTTTGGTGTACAGCTTGCATAGTTACCAACCTGCTAACACTTGTTTCAGGGATACTCAAGACCACACCCTAAGCCACACCTATTTAGTAGACCACACCCATTTTATAAGTTCAAAGTTCAGTAAAAAAACTCTTAATTCAGTAACCAAGACAAGTAAATTGTTCCTAGACTCATCAGTTAAAGTTGAATAAGGGTGTGAAATCTGTGCAACTACTTTAGCATGGTAATTAGGACCCAGGGCTTCTTTTACAATAGCTGTGCAGTTTGTCCTCCGACAACAAAATTTTCAAGCCATTTCAGAGTCTGGGAACATTTTGGTGTACAGCTTGTTGGCATGATCACTAGACAAAAAAGCTAAATTGTGGTTAGCAGTGAACTTTGCTCATCTCGTTTCAGCCTCAAGTTTATTCATTGGTACTTCAGGTCTAAAATATGATGCTACAGACCTTGTGTTGGCACTGTTAGTACTAGCTGCAAACTCTTTGTGTCACTTGCTAGTAGTATGTGTTGTCACATCATTTCGACCTCCATGGGAAATTGAGAAGTCAGAAAGACATAGAGTACATCTTGCATATTCATCACCTGCATTAAAATGACCAAGTGACTGCTGTGTTTACGATTTAGAGGAAGCTACCTTTTTAGATGAAGCTACCTTTATGGCTCAACTAAATTTTTCAATCCATTTCGACTTAATTGGCACAATATTTTGTTCTTAAGGGGACGACCCTGGCCCTCAGCCATGATACAAACTCTACTCAACCACACAATGACAGAGAGAAGATGACGAGCTAAAGAAGTCAAGCTATTATGCAACAAACCAATGTAGTGCATGCAGTGCTGTAGGCTTTTTGAATCCAAGTTATTATATAACAGAAATCAAGCTCAGGAAGCAAAGCTATCAGCGCAGAGTTTGTGGGTAAGATTGTAAACTTGTGCATTGCTTGTGGCATTTCCAGGAAAAATTGCTGATAATTACACTTCGGTGGCGGGGACAAGACAGATAAGCTAATTACGGGACTGTCCCGGACGAATCCAATACCTGCTCTCATTCCTGAAAATATCTTTACTAATACTTCCCTGACCCAACCTGACACAAAATATTTGTAACAATCTAAGCTCTTATTAATTCATAAGGTCTTCTCCAGTGTGTTCACTTGGTGTCAGGAGTAAAATACATTCCCAGGTTGGTGTAGGTTATGCCAGGCCACAAATCTGCATCATAGAAAACTATAGTGTCTATAAATATATCTAAAATTCTTGTTGGGCAGGAAAGTTCACCTAGGAGTGGGAAAACCTACTACTTGCATAAAAAACGAAGTGTTAGTGTTTTAGTTTAGCTCCTCGTTGTCTCATATCTGTTTACAGCAACTCTCCGTAGTCGTCTGAGCTCAGCAGCAAGGTGCACCAGGCTGCCTCTCCTCCTCTAGCCGTTATCTGGACTCTGCCACCTGAACTCAAGCGGATGGATACACCAGGCTCGATTTCTGCGGAGCGAAGACTTCCCAAGCTGAGCAGATCTAATATCTTCACCTATGGCTATCTCCAATAAACTGCTCCGCCTTCTGACTCTCTTGTTATTGTTGTATTGATGTTTATTTACTCTTGATATAGGCGGGCGCTTTTTAGAAACAATACAAACTAATTGAAAAAAAAAATTGCTCCCGTGCTCGTTAGTACGAGTTATGGGGGTGGGGCTATTTCTTAAGAATTGTGAGTGGAATGAAAGTTCCAAATTTTGTAACAGTTATTCTTGGAATCTAATAATGAGAACGGCACAAAAATTTTATACACTGGTAAGCCAAAAAAAATGAACTGCACCACAACGAGAATTTTTCAATATCTTATAAACAGAAAAAATTGCGAATAGCTATATCATAAAGTAATATTTAAATGGATAAGAACTCGTTGTATTGCAGTAGAGTATCGGCTGGGCTAGTAGTGCACCAAATTGCGGAGCTCCGACTTACCCTCCAAAAAAGTGCTACAAAGTTTTACAACCAGACCCCGATATTTCCTGATATTTCCTCCAGATTCGCTCTAAAATTAGTGAGCGGCTCTTTCGGCAGGTATACTGTGTCCTTGTGTTACAGTAGAGAAGCCCCTGTAAATATACAATAGTATTAATCGTGCATAGCAACCATCAACAAAAAATTGGGTAGGCGGTTTGCGGCCACCCTTTATACTGTCTTTCTTGCCAACAATAATGTCCCCAAATTTAGACTGTGTTATCCCTAATAGTGTCTTGTTCATTTCTCTTGCTAATCAATAAGAAATTGTATCTTTAGACACTTACAAAATACTTTGACTTCTACATATGCAATGAAATCGTCATAGCAGCATGTGTAAATCCCACTGCTAGCCAATGTGAAAGGATAAAGATGTATAGTTGGGGCCTTCACATTAAATTTCAGCACATTATCATGAGTAATAGGACCATAACTGAACATCCAAAGTGTACTATAATAATCGTCAAATGTGGGCTTTGTAAGTTCAACTTTTTGTCCCACAACAGCTTCTATATATTGAGGGGCTATATCTTCATTTGGATTGATTTCTGACATGTAAGTGCAATTTTTGATGACATATCCAATACTCCATTATAAAATAATGTTTGTAAATGTATTTTTATAGTAAAATAGTCTAAACGTTTGTTAAAATAGTGTGAGGATCTCAAATATTCCTATTGATTCAACTTAAAAATGTTTAGTATAACAGGAAGACATGTTATTTAAGAGTAAATACTTATGAAGGTAGGTTCAATACTTTAGTTAAAGTCTTATTAATTTGATTCTTCTCTAACTTCAAAGAAATAGGTATGAATATATTATGCCTTTTACAGCCCAAAATGTTTTCTGAAGTGCTCAAAAATATTTACTATATATTTTCTAAATTGTACCCAGTTTCTTATTCATTGCTTGACAATATTAATGTAAAATACCATACATAAATTAGTTAACATTTCAATGAAAGTTGTATATAACTTTCATTGAAATGTTAATTAATTAGTTTATGAATATTTTCTACAACTTTCATTGTTAATTTATGAATGTTTTTTACTATACTTTACTACACAGCAGCTAATACTGAAATAGCTTTACTAATACCAATAAGAATTATTTAGAAGTATACCAAAGTATTATTGTTTACAATACACTTACGCCCAACACGGACAACAGCAATGGTATTAAAAGAACTGCCATTCAACTCTGTTCCAAAACATCCATAAACTCCCTCGTGATACTGTTTCGCCCGTTTAATGAATATTTTATTTTTTAAGAAAACAGCACCCTTGATAGTACGTTTCTTATTCAATGTCCAATCAGGTAGTCTTTCACTAATGCATTCTAACTCAATTTTATGTCCCTTTATAATTCCCACACTAGTTGGTTCAATAGTACCATATCTCCATTCATAACCTAAGTCAAAGCGATTAGAAAGCATGTCAAGTTCATTGTTTTATAACATGCATTTGTGAATTATACTTACCAAAAGCCAGGTACAAAATATTTATTAAGCACTGAAATAAAATCATTACTACAATAGAAGTCAATAGAGCATTTCTACTAAAATAAGTATTTGGTTCCAGATACTGGCGTCCTTTGATTACTTTGTAATTGGCTGAGCGAGCGAAGCTAGAGACACTATACAACGATGTCAAATAGGAGATGTTTGTTATGGAGGGAGACAAGTGATCGAATACTGTTAGGTTATGACTAACCCCCCCCCCCCCCCCCTACGGCATTCACACATAAACAGAGCATAATAAATGAATTATTCATCGGATACTACAGAGTATCTTCGCCGGTTGGCCAGCAGTATTGTGTAAATACATAACCAACAGACGTATGATATTCTCAGTATCAAAATATACTGTGTACTTGATCATAAATGGCGAGCGAGCCTAAAACTACACTATTGGTTTTAACTTCACACTCAAGCTAATAAGAAAATGTCGAATTTTTAATACGATAAAGGCATTCTATGCTATAGTAACCACTCCCCGCAATTGTTTTGAATTTGAAAAAAAAGAAGTAAATAACATGTTCGGTTCTAGCCCTCCACAAGACATATCTTTATAACTTATTAGCTAGCTTTACTCTGTTACATTAAGGGTGCCCGCACACCGCCTACGCAATTTTTTGTTGATGGTTGCTATGCACGATTACTACTATTGTATACTTACAGGGGCTTCTCCACTACAATACAAGGACAAAGTACCTGCCGAAGGAGCCGCTCACTAATTTTAGAGCGAATCTGGAGGAAATATCGGGGCCTGGTTATAAAACTTTGGGGCACTTTTTTGGAGCGGTGCGGTAAGTTGGAGCTCCGCAATTTGGTGCACTACTAGCCGAGCCGATACTCTACTGCAAGACAGCGAGTTCTTATCCATTTCAATATTACTTTATGATATATTCGCATTTTTTTCTATTTATAAGATATTGAAAAATTCTCGCTGTAGTGCAGTTCATTTTTTTTTGGTTTACCCGTGTATAAAATTTTTGTGTCGTTCTCATTATTAGATTCCAAGAAAAACTGACCCAAAATTTGGAACTTTAATTCCACTCGCAATTCTTAAGAAATAGCCCCACCCCCATATCTCGTAATGCGAGTACGCGAGCAATTTTTTTTCAATTAGTTTGTATTGGTTCTAAAAAGAGCCCGCCTATATCAAGAGTAAACAAACATCAATACAACAATAACAAGAGAGTCCGAAGAGAGAGCAGTTTATTGGAAATAGCCAAAGGTGAAGGTATTAGATTTGCGCAGCTTTGGAAGTCTTCGCTTCGCAGAAATCGAGCCTGGTGGATCCATCCACTTGAGTTCAGGAGCGCATAGTCCGGAGAACGGCTACTGGTGGAGAGGCAGCCTGGTGCAACTTCCTGCGTGAGCTCAGACGACGTATGGAGAGTTGCTGTAAAGGAATAAAAGACAACATGAAGCTAAACTAAAACACCACAACTTCGCAAAGTATACGTCTGCTACTAATGCGCGATTGTTTCTGCTCGCGTATTATCGAATGGTGGGGTATTGGCGGGGAATAAATTAATGTCCGGATCTACAGGCTGTGCGCGTTGCTATGTGCGGGCACCCTTAATCACTCATGAACTCATACTCACTCATACACGCATACTGGTCGATGTCCTCGGCGTTAGTCGTCGATGTCGTCGATCGTCGATGTCATTCCTCTTTTGTTTATAACAGTAAACACGGCATCATTTTTGTTTAGTCACCAATATTTTAATATTAATGTCAGTTACTCTTGCTGGTATTAATCTTTACTCGCTAGTGAGTCTATATTTCAAGGAATATGACATTAGCTACTTGCTAACTGGTATACTCAACTTCATCGGGACAAGATTCCTAAACTTGTTGGACGGTTCGCACAATACTTGCCAACTGGTATACTCAACTTCATCGGGACAAGATTCCTAAACTTGTTGGACGGTTCCGCACATAATAAGTCAAGTTATTTAAACTTTTTCTTTGTGATAATCTTAGTAATAGTTGTAACGCACCCTACTTTCACACCACTGAACATACCTACGCAAGACTTACCTCCGCGGTGGTGGACAATGAATTTTCAAGTAAATACTGTTGCATAGGGCTTATAACTACGACAAATAGCGTATTAACTTACCATAGCCACTATGTCCAATAGAAATGGAACTCCCGTAAGTTTTTTGTTTTAACTGCACCCACCAATGAATTCAAAGGGGTAATGCAAAATATGGTATGTTTTATAGGTGTGTATAGATGGTACGTACGTAAAACGCGCCTGTGGTGAACATTTTTCTCCAAAAAACAGCGTTTTAGGCTTGACTCCAGTTTATTCTGAAACTACAGCATTAAACAAGCCTTACTTTAAAATTCAGCTCCAAAGTGTAAGAAAATTCTGGCGAAAAAACGCTTGATTTCAAGATACAAAAAGTTGCTGTGACCCGTTACTAGGTCATTGAAGACCCTTTTACTGACGTAATGTCAAAACTTCGCCGTTTAGAGGATACTGACTGCCGATTGTTTGGAGCGAGCGAGATACTATTAGGGGTGGTTAATGCAAAATCGGGTATATGTTATATATATGTATGTATGGATGGATGGTACGTATGCTCTTTAAACGCGCGCGGGGAACTTTTTTCTCCTAAAAACACGGCTATTTAGGCTTGACTCCAGTTTATTCTGAAACTACAACATTAAGCAAACCTTACTTTATACTTAAGCTCCAAAGTATGAGAAAATTCCTGCTAAAACGCTTGTTTTCAAGACACAAAAAGTTGATTAGACAGGTTACTATGGCATTGAAGACCCTTTTTCAGACTTAATTTCAAAACTTCGCCGTTTTATGATGGGATACGGAGTGCCGGTTGTTGGTTGTCAAGGAGCCATCCCGCAGTTCTTATCAAAGAATTCTTCTGATTGGTCCCCTTGCCCTAGCCCTAGCCCTCGCGCGGTGCTATAATTGGTCACGCGCGGCGCTATAATTGGTCACATGATTTAATTAACCAATGAAATGAGTTTTTTGATAAGAACTGCGGGACTGTAGTTGTCAAGAGCCGTTGGTAGTCAGAATGCCGTAGTATTAACGCTATGGAAGCTACTACTTCTCCAGGGAAGCTGAGATAAGTAAGCAATTCCATATTTGTTAGCTAAATATGCAAAATTAACTCTGGCCTTTCTTTTTTGTAGCTAAGAGCTAATTCAAATAGTCAGATTGGCTCAAATTTAGTACTACAAAAGTTACAACTGCTCAAGAAAATGAGGTAAAAAGTAATTTTGTATTTGTGTGCTAAAATTGATTGTCTTTTGTTTTTGTAGGTGAGAGCTTGTTGTCAAGAATGGTCAAAGTAACTTCAATTTGATACTACAGAAGTTATCAATACTCAAGAATGATGTAAGTAGTAATTCCATATTTGTTGGCTAAAATTACAAATTATAACACTGGTTTATTTTTTATCGTAGCTGAGAGCTTGTTCAAGAGTTACTGGTGATTGAGATTATCAGAATGGTTGATGGTTGATACTACAAAAGTTACCATTAATAAAGTAAGAGAGTGATTTTGTATTTGTTTGCTGAAATCAAATGTAATAACTGCTATTATAGTGTTTGAAGTAAGCTAAAATATAGTAACATTTTATGTTACCTAACCATCAGGCTCGCTCGCCATTTGTGCTCAAGCACACCACTAGTATTATATGTGAGTGGACCGAAGTATGTCATTTTGTACTTTGACCCTTGCATATGTTTGCGTTAGCTCTGTGTTCGACCCGTCCCAAATTACACTGAACAGAATTCCCCGTTTATCGATCATTGCCCATATCATCAAATTGAATTGTTTACCGCTTTCAAGTCTCATGGGGTGCATAGTTACACTCAAATACTTACCGGAGTACCATCTGTATTAGAGTTAGTGGCGATGGTAAGTTAATAGGTGTGTATAGATAGTTATAAGCCCTACGTAACACTATTTACCTGAAAATTTATTGTCCACTAGACTAACTACAAAGGTAAGTCTTGTGTAGGTATGTTCTTGTGCATTGTGCGTTATAAACTACTACTTAGCTAAAGAATGTCACATAGAAAATAACGTGATTTTGAAAATAACTGATTTTTTTTCTTGTTAGTTTTATTTTTCAAATCAAACGTTTGCGGGGAGTGGTTACTAGGCATTGAATATCTTTACCGTACATCATTATTAAACAAATTCTACTTTTTTTAGTAGCTTGAGTGTTAGAAGTTTAAGTCCAACGATTAACAATAGTGAAGTTTTATTATAGGCTCGCTCACCATTTAGCACATCACTAGACAGCCATTGGTAGTCAGAATGCATTAGTATTAATGCTAAGGAAACTACTACAACTCGAGGTAAGCTGAGGTAATTACGTAATTCCATATTTATTAGCTAAATATGCAAAAAAATAACTCTGGCCCCTTTATGTTTTGTAGCTAAGAGCTTGTTGTCAACAGTGACTGGTAAATTCAAATAGTCAGAATGGCTTAAATTCTGTACCACAGAAGTTACCGCTACTCAAGAATTAGGTAAGGAAGTAATTTTGTTTTTGTGATAAAGGAAAGTTGAGAATAGTTGAGCAAAAGCAGAGTGAGCATAAGCTAAGTGATCTTGAAGATTTGCCAAGTAGAGTGAAAGATAACATAAAAAGTGAGTTTAGTGAAGAAGGGCAAGACGAACTCACGCACTCTCGCCTGGATTTACCGTTTCTTTAACCGTCTCAAACACAAGACACCTACAGATTCTACTTCCCACACTACTCAAGAACTCAAGAACACTCGACTCAAGATTTTCAACCTTTCTCATCAACAAGATTTCGCCGATGTGTTCGCTGCAATCAAGGCAGACAGATCTTTGCCGAACTCACACTCACTTCACAAGATGCTGCCACTTCTCCAAGACAACAGACTACTTCTCAAAAGTCGTGTACGTAACCCTTCATCTCCGAAGTCACCTCAACTTCTCACTCCTCTTCACGCAAAGTCCAAACTCACTCGACTTTGGATTTCGACTCTACACAGGACTCATCTCCACGCAGGAGTCTCTGCCCTGCATTCGATCATCGCCACTCACTTCTACGTTCCAGGACTCAGAAACCTTCTCAAGAAAGTGAGCCGATCCTGCATGCAATGTCAAAGAGCGTATGCATGACCTCTCTCTCATCAGCTGGGTCTACTGCCATCCGTACAAACCACACCTTCTCCTCCATTCAAGAAGACAGGGGTAGATTTTGCGGGACCCCTCTACATCCGCCGTGGACACACCAGGAAGCCGGTCATCAACAAGTGTTACGTGGCTGTGTTTGTGTGTATATCCACAAAGGTTATTCACCTCGATCTATGTGCCTCCCTCTCTACGGAGGACATTCGGGCCTCTCTTCACCGTTTCACTGCTAGGAGGGGCTGCTCATCGGACATTTATTCCGACAATGGTAGCAATTTCGTTGGGGCCCGGGAGGAAATTCGGGAGTTGGAGGCACTCCTCGGATCAGGGAAGACACAGAAGATGATCAACCACTTCACGGAGGAACGCGGGATCAACTGGCATCACATCCCACCCAGAGCTCCACACTTCGGTGGGCTCTGGGAAGCCGCCGTGAGGATAATGAAAGTACTCTTACGCAAGAATCTACAACCACACCGACTAAGATTCGACGAACTCTATACAATTCTTCTAGACTCGAAAGTATTCTAAATTCTCGTCCCATCACTGCTCTAACCGTAGAAGAGACCCAACAAGGGTCATATTTGACTGCCGGCCATTTCTTGATTGGCAGGCCCCTTCGTGCCTTGCCATTACCATCACCTCCAGAAGGGAAACTGTCAACTCTACGTCGCTGGCGACTTGTCTCCAGACTGAAGAGCGACATATGGAACAGCTGGCTACGCCAGTACTTAAGGACACAACATGAACGGAATCGCTGGATTCAACCACGACCACCACTCAAGAAAGGAGACCTCGTCTTCATAAAAGACGAGGTACTGAAAGGAAGGACTTGGCCAATCGCACGTTTTCTGGACACATTTCCGGGAGATGACGGCCAAGTTCGCGCAGTTCTCCTACTCTGTCGTGGCAAGCAGTATACCAGAGCAACTCAATTCTTAATACCATTCTGCCTTGATGATCAAGATACCAAGTAATCAATTCTTGCCACTTCTCGCATCAAGACGATTCTGCTTCAAGCCACTTCACATGTTACTACTCTTCTATTCCACTACTACTACTCACTCTACACACCTCCTCTGGCCCCCTAACTTCTCTACTCAAGCCCGGAGTCTGTCTGGGATGCAAGCATCCAGACATAGAAGATTACAGATTACAAGAAAGAACTAACACATGAACATACCTCATCACATCCAATTAACACTTACTCGTTTTTCTTTACCTCTCTCACTCTATCTTATAATCATATTCATATGCTACAGTCAACCCACAGCTCATCCACTCATGTATTTGTTATATAACCCGCATGCCAATTCTATTAAACTTGTTGTTCACCTCTGCCTGTCTAGGAAGTAGTCATTTTTAGATAGTGCGCGCTTTTGCCTATCTACTCCAGACTGCAAGCTGCAAGGCCAGCAGTTGCAGGTAGATTATAGGCTGCGCCTGGTAAGTGGACTTCCTGGTCCTTCCTGCAGAGCAAGGAGGCCAGTGCACGTGACTCTCAAGCTGCCACGTCACGCCTCATATTCAGGCCCCGAGAGTTCACGTTCAGCTACCATATCTCCTGATTCTAGCTTTACCAATAAGTGGGTGTCATTAAGTTCTGTGGCCATCTTGCGTACATTTGCATCAAGTTGCTCGGTAGCAGCTTTGTGAAAATTGTAGTCAACCAAGGCATCACAAAAGAAGCACGTGAATAACTTTTCATCAGATTGAGATGTGCAAGAAAATGCTCCCCGGAGCCTGTCTTTAAGTGGTGAACTACACTCCCCTCTAACGACTTTCTTGCGAGCCCTGTCCACTTTAGTTTTGTTGCACATAACATAGCAAGTTTTATGCCATTTTGCATTGTGCAATTTTAACGTTCCTTCGATACCTGTTCCATCATCTAAGCGAGAAATCGTGATAGGTTATGGTAGAGAAATGAATTTGCACGTGAGCATGCGAGTGCGGTAAGCATGGCGCCCATGAGAGATGCAGCTACCGCTTATTTTCTCAACGAAACCAAAGCTCATACAGTGACTGTTCGGGCCTTCGCACCGACCAGGAATCTACCTGAGGCGCCCGGCTGATCTACTTGGAAGAACTGAACATTATCATACACTATATATGTTTCATTTGTTTATCTGTTGTGCACACCTTAGTCATTCTACTTCTAATGTTATCTGTTTAGCTGTATCTGTACCTGTCTTGTTGCATTCTAATCCATCCCACGACCCTTTACCATAGTCTCATTGCGTTGTACGTAATGAGATTCATGGTAATTACAGTCAACCACTGACTTTGTCATCATTCCGTGTGCTTTTATGTTCGTGTATCGTCTAATCTAAAAAACTTATTATACCTGAATCTGAACAACTTATTTGAATTCTGCGGGCAGAGCTAAGCTACAATAACAACATTAACATTGGTCCTTCGAGCCCGGCGACTTCTACAATCAACATCTCTGCCGGAAGCTGTCTGAGTGAGCCGAATCTCCGCCTCTACCTGGGAGCCGCCTCTCTCACCTCCGAAGTCTGCGCAAGGAAGAAGCCCCGCCTCTCTCACCTCCGTAGTCTGCGCAAGGAAGAAGCCCCGCCTCTCTCACCTCCGTAGTCTGCGCAAGGAAGAAGCCGAAGTCCTTCTCTCTGGCCAAGTCCTTCTCTCTCGCTGCATCAGGCGAAACTCTGCCCATATTCCTGGCCGTTTTCACACCTTGAGAACTTAGCCAATTCTGCTTCTCAACCATCCCATCAACTATTCATCACCTGACCGAAGTGTTGATCTCCCGAGATTCGACGCCTTGTGGTAAACAACTATAATTGTCTTATCTATTTTGTTCTATTTCTTATAGCAATGGCTACTCTACCACCTGCATCTGAGGAAGTACAAACGACCGTCCATGACCTGGAACTGAAACGTGAAAGCCGCCGAGGTATCGCGACAAAGCTACATAACCGCATCGTGAAAGTGATCGCGGAAGGTCCCGACAAGAGCAATACCTGTACACTGGAAGACCTCTTCGCCCAACTCACTGCTGCCATCGACAAACATACTGCCTTCCAAGCCCAGCTGGAAGAATTCTATGACGCCTTCACCGACCTGCGTACTCCTGCCAAAGAAGCTGAAGACACTGACCTGCTGGATACCCACGTCGAGTGGAAGTCCGTCGTATCCAACGTCCTGAAAGCTCTGCCACTTCGCCGACAAGCCGTCTCGTTGCTGGCGGACATCGAATCTGCCCTGGACTCTCCCATGCCAGACTCGCCATTCTTCCGCAATTCTGTTGACAAGCTGCACTCCAGACGAGTATCTGTCATTGACCTATCAACTGAGTTCTACTTCGCCATGCCCGAACTGAAAGCAATCTGCGACCACATCATCGACAAGATGAACAGACTCTTCACTCTGACGGCTGCCGCCTGCAAGGAAGCACCTACCCTGGCTGTCCCTGCGGCCGTAGCCACACCTGTTCCCTCAGCTGTACCTGACCGTAATGCCCTCAATATCGAGTTGCCGACTTACGATGGTGACCCGTTCAAGTGGGCCAACTTCTGCACCATGTTCAAGCGAACCATTGACAAGCGTGCAAAAGGTCACTCTCCTCTAGAAGTCAAGAGTCTTCTGATCAAGGCTGTGAAGCACCCTGACGGCCTCGAAGTCCTCCATAATCTGCCCTCCGACGACCTGTCTCTCGACGTGATGTTGGACAAGCTGGAGTCCATCTTCGGCGCCCCTGATGTTCTTGCGCCCATTATCATCGCTCGTATCAAGTCCGTCTCATCATGCTCTCTATCTGCTTCGGATGTCGACAACCTCTACGACAACTTCATACTCCCGTACAACAAATTCTGCTCTCTTGTGGGAGACTCTTTGGGTTCTTTCTTAGCTCTGACTGCTTCGAACTTCATGAGCCCAGAGTGTAGACGGGAGTGGCTGCGACACAGACCTACGGGTGTCCCGCCTGACATGAAGAACCTATCTGCCTTCATCGACTTCCAGAAGAAGGAGCTCAGAGGAAGCGGTAGCCCCACCATAGTGCCTCCTTCCTCCTCCTACCTGCCTCTCTCATCTGTTCGACCTGCTTCGCCTAGACTTGATCGCTCGCGCTCTTTGCCTGCCAAGCCTCCCCCCCGGAGACCCTCACAGCACTGCCCTGTGTGCGGAGACTCACATTCTCTCGCCAGGTGCCAGTCTTTTGCCGCTTACGACCTCGACAAGAGGAACAAGATTGTCCGGGAGAAGAAACTCTGTCTCAACTGTCTTGGGGATGGCCATGGCTGCAAGACGTGTCCGAGTAAGTTCTCCTGTCGCACCTGCAATGGACGTCACCACACCATGCTCCATCGCGACAGAGACGTCTCATCCACTTCTCAACCTGTATCTGTATCTGGTATGACCAACCAAGCTGACTCCAACCACAGAGATATCGCATCTCTCTATTCTGCCATCGTCGCCTTCAACTGTGATGGACAAACCGTGCTGGCTCGCGCCCTGCTCGATAGTGGCGCCTCTCTCTCGATGATGACCGAGAGCCTAGCCACCTCTCTACAACTGCCCAGGAATCATGACCCAATCCCAGTGTCTGGGATCGTCGGAACCACTAGATGCAAACACACTGTCAAGTCAGATGTCTGCTCTGTCGACTACAGATTCAAGCTGCCGAACGTCACATTCATTGTCATCCCATCTCTCAAGCCTCTCAACAAGCCGAACAAGGTTACCGAAATTCTGAAAATGCCTGAACTACGCCACTTCTCTCTCGCCGACTCTGATCTGGGCGGGAAGGTAGACCTTTTGTTGGGTGTCAAACCTTCATCTACACTCACCACTGGAACTCCTTTCCAAGTCGGAGAACTGATGGCTTGGCCTACTCAACTGGGGCTTTGCCTATCCTGTCCACTGGATGTAGCTGCCAGTCCAGTGGCCAACACTGTATCATCTGTACCTGATCTGGATGCTGACCTGACCAAGCTCTGGGAACTTGACCGTGTCCCTGAGGCTTCATGTCTTACTCAGGAGGAACAATCTGCTCTTGACCAGTTTGACAACAGCTGTCAACGCATTGACCGACGTTACTCCGTCTCTCTGCCAAGGACGACATCTCCACCAGAGCTGGGAGATAGTCGCCGTCAAGCCCTGTCTCGCCTCTATGCTAATGAGCGAACTCTCGACACAAAGAAGAAGCTGCTACCATTCCAAGACGTCGTCCGAGAATACTTCACTCTCGATCACGCTGAAGACGTCCCATCTGATGAACTGACCAAATCTGCCTATTATCTCCCTGTACACGCTGTTATCAAGGACAGCTCCACATCCACTAAAGTGAGAGCTGTGTTTGACGCCTCAGCGAGGACTTCTACTGGCGCATCGCTCAACGACCAGCTCCTCGCAGGCCCGAACCTCTACCCTCCTCTATCTGATGTCTTGATTCGATTCCGATGCCACACTTCTGCTGTCTCCGCGGACATCTCGAAGATGTTTCGAGAGATACTGTTGAACGCGGAGGAGCGGGACTGGCACCGATTTCTGTACCGGAACACTGACAACACCATCCGAGAAGCTCGCATGAAACGTTTGACCTTCGGAGTCAAGTCTTCTCCCTTCATAGCAACCCAAGTTTTGCGCCATCATGCCACCACCCATCTCGAATCTCATCCAACTGCTGCTAACATTATCCTGACTGACTTCTATGTCGACGACGTTGACTGGAGCTCCTACAACTGACCAAGCCTTCCAATTGTTCAACGATCTGCGTTCCCTCCTCTCCGATGCCTGTATGGACTTGAGGAAGTGGAGGACGAACGACCCTGCTCTGCGAAAGCTGATACCTGCACATCTGTTAGAATCTGATACCTGTTCTATCTCACCTGATTCATCTGCTCCGAAAGCTTTGGGCGTCCACTGGGACACCACTGCTGATTCACTTCATGTCTCTATACCTGATACTTCATCTGTACCTGCCAAAGTCACCAAACGTGTGATAGCTGCCATCACTGCTGGAGTGTTTGACGTCCTGGGGCTCTTCTCACCAGTAGTGATCTGCGCCAGGATTCTCTTCCAGGACACATGGAGGAGAAATATCTCTTGGGACGAAGAAGTCCCTGAAGATCTCCTGGATCGCTGGAAGGACTGGATTGCTGATCTGCCTATCATCCACTCCCATCCTGTGCCTCGTCGTCTCTTCATCAACTCATCTCCTACTCGGAAGCTGACACTCCATGGTTTCTGTGATGCCTCTTCTGTCGCGTACGGTGCCGTCATCTATGCCCGGACTAAGGCCCCAGATGCCACGGCTCATACATCTCTCGTAGTAGCCAAAGCAAGAGTCCTCCCAACCAAACCGTTAACCATACCCAAAGCTGAACTGGCTGGTGCTCTGCTTCTGGCGAAGATGATGAGTCATACTCTGGATCTGCTGCAACTCCCAACATCTGCCTCTTATGCCTGGACGGACAGTCAGATTGTGCTGTTCTGGCTCCCTAAGGCTCCATCTGCACTCAACCGATTTGTTGCCAATCGTGTGGCCTCCATCCAAGAACTGTTGCCTCCAACCCATTGGCGTCATGTGCCCTCTGCTCAGAATCCAGCGGACCTCGCCAGTCGCGGTGTTAGAGCTGAAGAACTGCTAGCATCTAAACTTTGGTGGCACGGACCCAATTGGCTGTCTCAACCTCCGCAAAACTGGCCTCCTCCCTTTCGTTCTCAGCCTACCATCTCTGTCTATACTGTATCTGTCAAACCTTGTCTTACTCTTCCCCCCTCCCAAAGAGCTTTCATTTGTTACCTTGCATCTATCTGTTCCTCTTTTTTCTCACTTGTGCGTGTGCTGTGTTATGTCTACAGGTTCTTCAACAACTGTCGTGCTGCTGCCAAAGACCGTACGTCCGGCGCACTCACCCTTACAGACATCGACCACGCCAAGTCTACACTCTACAAACTGTCTCAACTAGAAACTTTTCCGGAAGCACTCCGAGCTGCTGAAAAACTGTCTCCTTTCCCTCGCGGACATCCACTGCATCACTTCCATGTGAAACTGTCTAATGCTGGTCATCTGGTCGCGCTCAGTCGCGTACGTAATCCTGACTCTCCAAACTCACCTGGCGAACTTGTAGTTCTCTCAGTCAAGTCAGAGCTGACCAAACTGCTGCTCATCTCACTTCACCGTTCCTATGGCCATCCCGGCACATCCACTCTGACTGCCATTATCTCAAACTCCTTCGTTATTGTTGGGATGCGCAATTACCTGAAAAAAGTTTCTCGCTTATGCGTCACCTGCCAAAAAGTCCTAGCCCAACCTCTCTCTCATCTGATGGGTCTTCTGCCATCTGTGAGGACCACACCAGCACCTCCATTCTACAACACAGGAGTGGATTTTGCTGGCCCACTCACCCTTCGTGTCGGTTACACGAGGAAACCTGTACACATCAAGTGCTATGTAGCTGTATTCGTATGTATGTCGACGAAAGCTGTTCATCTGGACCTGTGCGAATGTCTCACCACTGATGACTTTATGGCCACTCTCCGACGATTCGTCGCCAGACGTGGCTGCCCAGCGCACGTTTATTCCGACAACGGCTCCAATTTCGTCGGGGCCGCGGAGGAGATCCGTGTCATCAAGAAGCTGACAGAATCTGAAGACTTCAAGCACAATCTCATCTCTTTCTGCTCGACGAACGACATAACCTGGCACCACATTCCACCGAGAGCTCCCCATTTCGGCGGATTGTGGGAAGCGGCCGTCAAAGCCATGAAGGTTGGCCTCAAGAAGATTGCTGCACCTCATCCGCTGACATGGCCGGAACTCTACACTCTGCTAACTGAAGTCGAAAGTATTCTGAATTCCAGGCCCATCACGCCATTACAGGCCAGCGACTTGGAAGAAGCAAATGTGCTAACACCCGGTCACTTCCTCATAGGAAGACCACTCAAGGCACGCCCTACCAAGCTTCCGCCCTCCGGCAAGCTGTCACTCATCAGGAGGTGGAATCTAGTGGAGAGGCTACAATCCGATCTGTGGAAATACTGGTCTGCTGCATACCTATCGAGCTGTGTATCTCGAGCAAAATGGCTCCGCCCAGGCTACAGCCTCCAAGTAGAAGATGTAGTCCTGGTCAAGGACGAATCACTGAAATCTCGCTCCTGGCCTCTCGCCCTCGTTACTGAGCTGCATCCTGGAGATGACGGGGTCTCTCGAGTCGCCACTCTACGTTGCCGAGGAAAAATCTACACCAGAGCTGTCAACCGTCTAGTACCACTTGTAACTGATGCCAACGAGAATTCTGCTTCATCTGACTTACCTGCTGCTTCATCTGCTCCCCCCGGAGTATGTTCGGGCCTTCGCACCGACCAGGAATCTACCTGAGGCGCCCGGCTGATCTACTTGGAAGAACTGAACATTATCATACACTATATATGTTTCATTTGTTTATCTGTTGTGCACACCTTAGTCATTCTACTTCTAATGTTATCTGTTTAGCTGTATCTGTACCTGTCTTGATGCGTTCTAATCCATCCCACGACCCTTTACCATAGTCTCATTGCGTTGTACGTAATGAGATTCATGGTAATTACAGTCAACCACTGACTTTGTCATCATTCCGTGTGCTTTTATGTTCGTGTATCGTCTAATCTAAAAAACTTATTATACCTGAATCTGAACAACTTATTTGAATTCTGCGGGCAGAGCTAAGCTACAATAACAACATTAACAGTGACCGTAAGTTATCAGCTAATGTTTTCATAGCCTGTTGATTGGCTTTTATTCTTACTTTTGGAGGGATCTATTAGTGATTCACTAGACGGTTGTTGACAAAGTGCGCACAATGTCCAATCTGTAGGTTGTACTGCAGGTACAGATCTTAAAGACAGGAGCTTCAATTTTTTGGTAGCCATTCTTCTGAAATGAAAACAGACAGCTTAGATAGCTATAGGTAGCTAGATAAAGACTATGCACACAAGAAACCCACAAACTCACCTTTAGGTTGTTAAAGGAGCCAGAGCAGCTAGACCACATGGCCTTAGTGATGAGTCACCAAAAGTACTGAGCATGTGCAGTGAAAACCACATTGAAAGTATGCTGCATGTTTCTAACATGCTTTTTGAGATGGCTTCATTAAATCTCAGAATTAGCTAATGGCACTGACAATTGTCAAAAATCAAGTTCATTGCCGTTTATATATTGATCAAGAAATTAAAACGCATATAACTTTGGATTGAAACAAGATATGACCATGATTTTGGTTTCATTTGACTCCTTATGATGTCAGCTTCGCTCTGATACCTAACACTTTATAAATATTTCAAGTGAAAAATGGTGCTAGACTACAAATTGTAGGTTCCCATTAAATTTGTAATCAGCACCCTCAAAAACCCCTGTGTACTCATTTTCATGCTTTCTGCCAAAAGTGAACATCTTTTTGACATATCTTACAGGCTATGATGCTTGTTGTAAGTTAGAAGGAGGAGTAACGATCCCAAAGAGTGTTGAGAAATCGATCCTGAGAGGGTTCCATGGCGTGTAATGGAGAGATCTTGAGTACATGAATTGCTTCAGGAGGTCGTGTGATCTTCGAAACTGGCCAAGCATCCGGCGGGCCAGAGAGCCACTGCGAACCCGACCACCATAGTTGTGAGGCTATCAGGTCTGATGCAGCTACTCCCCAACTGGCCAGGTCGGCAGGGTTCTGATCGGTTGGCAAGTGTTGCCACTTGGTGAATGGTAGCTGATCGGTGATGGACTGCACCCGGTTGGCGACAAATCTGTCCTTCAGTTGATCAGGTGTCTTGGAGAGCCAGTGTAGCACTATTGTGCTGTCAGTCCACGCGAAGATGTTCTTGGTATCAATTTTGAGAGTGATTGCCGTCGTAGAGAGAAGCTTAGATAAGAGATGTGCTCCCAGGAGTTCGGCCTTTGATACCGTTATGTGACGGACCGGAAGGACCCTGGCTTTGGCTGTCACCAGGGCCGTGTGAGAGCTGCCATCTTCCTGCACCGCGCGCAGGTAGACGACAGCTCCATACGCAAGAGTGGAGGCGTCCGAAAGCCATGGAGGCTGAGAAACATAACTGACCCTGTGAAGTATCGTCTTGGGATGGGGTGTTCTTTGAGAAGTGAGAGTTCCTGTGTCCAGGAGGTCCATGTGGATTGTAGATGCTCAGGGAGAGGTTTGTCCCACTTGAGTTGTCGGCGCCAGGTGTCTTGTAGGATGATCCTGGCCATGATCGTCACGGGTGAGTAGAGTCCAAGTATGTCAAAGATGCCAGCCGAAACGGACGTGACATGGCATTTCGAGATGATCTTGGGGGTGGTGAGCTCTGGGACTGAAACGAAGAGGTTATCGTGTTGGGTGTCCCAGTGGATCCCGAGAGCCTTAGGTGATTGAGATAGGAGGAGCTCTGTGGAAGTTTCCTCTCGCAGGTGGGCAGGAGTGTGCGACATGAAGTCGTTGGAGTTTGATCTCCACTTGCGAAGGGTCATGCCCGCCTTTGAGAGTAGATCGCAGAGCTCGTTGCGCAGGCTGTCTGCCTTCTCGACAGAGTCAGTGCCTGTAACAAAATCGTCGATGTAGAATTCGTCGAGTATGGCCTCGGCAGCTCTCGGAATGGTGTCCTTGAACTGCTGAGCCAGGAAGCGTAGGGTCTGGGTTGCCAGGTACGGCGAGGAGGCAACACCGAAGGTGACCCGAGCCATGTGGCAGTCGACGACTTGTCCGTTGGCCTGACGAAGTATGAAGCGGTGAAAGTCTTGATGTCGTGTATCTAGCAAGATTTCACGAAACATCTTGCTGATGTCGGAGGTGAGGTCAATTCTGTGTTGGCAGAACTTGAACAGAACATCTGCTAGATGCGGGTATAAGTTAGGTCCAATCTCGAGGAGATCATTTAGAAAATGTCCGGATGTTGACTTCGCCGAAGCATCAAACACAGGACGGACCTTCGTCGTAGAGGAGGAATACCGGAAGATAGTAAACATCATGGGATGGATGAAGTTCTGGAGGTGGTATGACATGGGCATGGCTCAGTGTCAAGTATTCTTGGAGGGCACTGTCAAATGCGTGTAGCTTTCCCTTGGCTTTGAGGGATCACTCGTTGTGGTAGAAGCGTGATAGAGCCAGTCTCCGAGAGTCTCCTAGAGGCGGAGGATCTTTCTTGGATATCTTCACAATGATATCTTTAGGTACATAACCCATGAAATAACTCACCATATTTCATGCTGTTATTTCACAGCTGTACAATCTTATTACCCTTTTGTAGTCATAGCAACAGGGCCAAACTTTTCAATTTTCTCAGGTTTTTACAGCTACCTTCCTCTGGTGTACCCTGCTCAACAGCGTTAAAGGTAGGGAGACAGTCACGCGTCCATCCTTGAGTGTCGTAGTCTTGTTGAAGATTTCGACCGTGCGTAGCTCATCTTCAGTGAGTGTAGGTGCATCTGGAACTTGTTCCAGAGACCAAAGACATGAGAGGTCATCTTGTAGAGTTGAGACTTGAGAAATCAGTGTGAGTACTTTAGTGTAGGAAGCCAGAGGTCCAACAACACCGTAGCCGAATTCAGTTGAGATAAATCGGTGGCGGTTGATCTTCATGACTTCCCAGGGGTGTTCTTCCCCGAGGATGATGTCAACTCGACCGCCCATCAGGGGGTCACTCAAAACTAGGCCTTGTTGTGAGGCCAAGTCGAGGACCGCATCGTGATTGGCAGGAGGAGATGTCGTGAGCGTTTGAGGGCTGATGGAGAATTCTATGGGAGGAGTCTTGAATGATGATGTAGTCGATTGGAGAGAAGTGAAGACTTTTTATCGTGATCGAATGGAGCCCTGACCGAAGCCTTCAAAGACACGGTCTTGGGCGTAACGTGGCAGCTTGAGGTGAGTAGCCAGTTCAGTCGTCATGAAGCTCCCCCCGCTCCCATGGTCCAACAACACTCGGGCCTTTGTAGCAGTACCCTCGTAAAAAACATTGTGTGTTACAACCACTATACTTAGCTAAAGAATATCACAAAGAAAACTTTTAAAAACGAGTATTGTTTTGTTGTTGTTGTTTTCCTTCCAAGCAGTTGCAGAGAGTTGTTACTATGGCACTGAAATCCCTTTACCCTGTATGCTAAATTTAAAAACTGGACCTTATTTTCAGTAGCTTCAGTGTTAGAAGTCAAAATCAATAGTATGGTCTTTAGGCTCGCTCGCCATTTATGCTCAAGCACATCACCAGTAATTGTACTTACAGGCATATTCTTCGTTTCCTCGATGTCTACGCTACACGTCGTCGATGTCTTTATGTTTATATTTTTGCATTTTATTCTTAGTTACCAGTTATTTTGTTTTATTCAGTAACTCAAACGTCTCAAACTCTAATCTCTTACATATTATACTTTAGTGTGGTTCCTGTATTTGTCCCGAAATATTTTATTACTAAAATATACAGTCGGACGAGATACAACGCTTGGAATTTACGACTCAAAGTAAAAAGAGTAGATCTTAAGATGTAGGTTGCGCTTGAGAACCACAATACAGCATAATATGTGAGAGATAAGAGTTTGAGACGTTTGAGTTACTGAATAAAACAAAATAACTGGTAACTAAGAATAAAATGCAAAAATATAAAAATAAAGACATAGACGACGTATAGTGTAGACATCGACAAAAAGACATCGACGATGTGTAGCGTAGACATCGACGAAACAAATAATCGGCGAGCGAGACACTTAAAAGGGTAACAATCGAAAATCGGGGATGTTTATTGGCAAGCGAGCGAAGCGAGCGAGACAATATTAGGGGTGGATAATGCAAAATCGGGTATATGTTATATGTATATATGTATATATGTATGTATGTATGGATTGTACGTATGCCCTTTAAACGCTCGCACGGGGAACTTTTTTCTTCAAAAACCACTGCTTTTTAGGCTTGACCCCAGTTTATTCTGAAACTACAGCATTAAGCAAGCCTTACTTTATACTTAAGCTCCAAAGTGTGAGAAAATTCCTGCGAAAACGTTTGCTTTTCAAGAAACAAAAAGTTGATTCGATCGGTTACTATGACGGTGAAGATCCTTTACCAGATTTAAATTCAAAACTTCGCCTTTTTACCGGCTATGTGCGGCTTGTTACTAGTTGTCAAGAGCCACCTGTAGTCAGTACTAAGAGAGCTATCACTACTTCTGAAAAGCGTATGTAAGCACATAAAGTATTAATGCTAAGGAAGCTACTACCACTCGAGGGATGCTGAGGTAAGTACGTAATTCCATATTGTTTGCTAAATATGCAAAAATAACTCTGGCCTTTCTTTTTTGTAGCTAAGAGCTTGTTGTCAACAGTGACTGGTAAATTCAAATAGTCAGAATGACTCAAATTTGGTACTACAAAAGTTACCACTGCTCAAGAAAATGAGGTAAGAAAGTAATTTTGTATTTGTGTGCTAAAATTGATTGTCTTTTGTTTTTGTAGGTGAGAGCTTGTTGTCAAGAATTCAAGGTAATTCAGATGGTCAAAGTAACTTCAATTTGATACTACAGAAGTTATCAATATTCAAGAATGAGGTAAGTAGTAATTCCGTATTTGTTGGCTAAAATTACAATAATAACACTGGTTTATTTTTTATCGTAGCTGAGAGCTTGTTCAAGAGTTACTGGTGATTGAGATTATCAGAATGGTTGATGTTTGATACTACAAAAGTTACCATTAATCAGGTAAGAGAGTGATTTTGTATTTGTTTGCTGAAATAAAATGTCATAACTGCTATTATAGTGTTTGCATGATTTAAGCTATAACATAGTAACAATACTTATTTTTATGTTACCTAACTATCAGGCTCGCTCGCCATTTGTGCTCAAGAACACCACTACTTTATTTATTGGCGAGCGAGCAAAGCGAGCGAGACAGTATTAGGGGTGGATAATGCAAAATCGGGTATATGTTATATATATATATGTATGTATGTATGGATTGTACGTATGCCCTTTAAACGCGCGCGAGGGGAATGTTTTTTCTTCAAAAAACACGGCTTTTTAGGCTTGACCCCAGTTTATTCTGAAATTACAGCATTAAATAAGTCTTACTTTATACGCTCCAAAGTGTGAGAAAATTCCTGCGAAAACGCTTGCTTTTCAAGAAACAAAAAGTTGATTCAATCGGTTACTATGACATTGAAGACTCTTTACCAGATTTAAATTCAAAACTTCGCCTTTTTTCTGGCTAAGTGTGACTTGTTACTAGTTGTCAAGAGCCACCTGTAGTCAGTACTAAGAGAGTTGTCACTACTTCTGAGAAGCGTATGTAAGCACATAAAGTATTAATGCTAAGGAAGCTACTACTACTCGAGGGATGCGAGGTAAGTACTCAATTCCATATTTGTTAGCTTAATATGCAAAATAACTCTGGCCTTTCTTTTTTATAGCTAAGAGCTTGTTGTCAACAGTCACTGGTAAATTCAAATAGTCAGAAGGACTCAAATTTGGTACTACAAAAGTTACCACTGCTCAAGAAAATGAGGTAAGAAAGTAATTTGTATTTGTGTGCTAAAATTGATTGTCTTTTGTTCTTGTAGGTGAGAGCTTGTTGTCAAGAATTCAAGGTAATTCAGATGGTCAAAGTAACTTCAATTTGATACTGCAGAAGTTATCAATACTCAAGAATGAGGTAAGTAGTATTTCCATATTTTGTTGGCTAAAATTACAAATAATAACACTGGTTTATTTTTTATCGTAGCTGAAAGCTTGTTCAAGAGTTACTGGTGATTGAGATTACAGATGTTTGATACTACAAAAGTTACCATTAATCAGGTAAGAGAGTGATTTTGTATTTGTTTGCTGAAATAACTGCTATTGTAGTGTTTGCATGAACTAAGCTAAAACATAGTAACAATACTTAATTTTATGTTACCTAACTATCAGGCTCGCTCGCCATTTGTACTCAAGCACACCACTAGTTCATGTGTATATATGTTTGGACGTACTATGTTATTTTGTACTTTGACCCTCGCGTTTTTGTGTTAGTTAGCTGGTCGACCCCGTCCCAAATTGCACTAAACAGAATCCTCTGGTTTATCGATCAGTACCCGTATCACCCTAGAAATTGAATTGTTTACCATTTTGAATTCTTTTGCGGGTGCAGTTCAAACTTGACAACTTAAGGGACTTCCATTTCTATTCGAGTTAGTGGCGGTGGTAAGTCAATGCGCTCTTTGTCATGGTTATAAGCCGTGCGCACAGTATTTACCTGAAAATACATTGTCCACTAGACTACTGCGAAGGTAAGTCTGTGTAGGTGCACGTCCAGCTGTGTCAAAGCATTGTGTGTTACAACCACTACTTAGCTAAAGAATATCACAAAGAATACTTTTAAATAACGTGTATTGTTTCGTTATTGTTGTTTTGTCCTTCAATTGTTTTGTTGTTGTTGTTTTCCTTCCAAGCAGTTGCAGAGAGTTGTTATTATGGCACTGAAATCCCTTTACCCTGTATGCTAAATTTAAAAACTGGACTTTACTTTCAGTAGCTTCAGTGTTAGAAGTCAATAAAAATAGTATAGTCTTTAGGCTCGCTCGCCATTTGTGCTCAAGTATACCACTAGTTTATTTATATAATTATATGTTTGGACATAAGTATGTCATTTTGTACTTTGACCCTCCGTATTTTTGTGTTCGCTCGATGTTCGACCCGTCCCAAACTTCACTAAACAGAATCCTCCGGTTTAGCGATCATTACCCGTTTCACCTTAGAAATTGAATTGTTTACGGTTTTGAATTGTTTTTGCGGGTGCAATTAAAACTCAATAACTTATGGGAGCTCCATTTCTATTCGAGTTAGTGGCGGTGGTAAGTTTGTCACAGTTATAAGCACTACTCAACAGCATTTACTGGACAGTTCTGATTCATTGTCCACTAGACGAACCACGAAGGTAAGTCTTGCGTAGGTATGTTCAGTTGTGTGAAAGTATTGTTGCGTTACAACTACTATTAAGAATATCACAAAGAAATTTTTAAATAACGTGACTAGTTTTTGTTGCTTCTTTTTCAATTCAAACAGTTGAGGGGAGTGGTTACTATGGCATTGAAACCCCTTTATCGTATATGCGTAATTTAACAACTCGACTTTATTTTAGTAGTTTGAATAACAATAGTGTAGTTTAAGGCTCGCTCGCCATTTGTGCTCAAGCACACCACTAGTATGCGTGTAAGTACAATTACTAGTGGTGTGCTTGAGCCCTTAAACTACACTATTGTTAAATGATTGATTTTAACAACTAACACTCAAGCTCTACTAAAATAAAGTCTAGTTTTTAAATTACGTAAGCGGTAAAGGGGATTCACAATGCTATAGCAACCGCTCCCCGCAACTGTTTGAATTGAAAAAGAAGTAACAAAATCAAGTCACGTTATTTAAAGTTTTCTTTGTGATATTCTTAATGGTAGTTGTAACGCACAATACTTTCACACAACTGAACATACCTACGCAAGACTTACCTTCGTGATTCGTCCAGTGGACAGTGAATTTACAAGTAAATGCTGCTGAGTAGGGCTTATAACTGTGACAAATAGTGTATTAACTTACCACCGCCACTAACTCTAATAGAAATGGAGCTCCCATAAGTTTTTTTCGTTTTAACTGCATCCACAACACAATTCAATGCGGTAAACAATTCAATTTCTAAGCTGATAACGTAATGGTCGCTAAATCAGAGGATTCTGTTTAGTGAAGTTCGGGACGGGGTCGAACGCCGAACGAACACAGGGTCAAAGAACAAAATGACATACATACGTCCAAACATATATAAATACATAAGCAAACATCCGATATGGAAAAGCAAAGCAGAATTGCATGAAACACTCATGATCAGAGTCACTTTTACACAAACCAGATTGCATAGTGTACTACAGGCCTGGAATGTTTTTAGAAATTAGATAAATAATGTGAAAATATATGGGAAGAATTTATTTACGAAGCCATGTATTTAATTCAATTGTGATAGAGAAACTTGGTGCCTTCAGCGAATAATTTCTGCATTCTCACCCACTCAATAGGAGTCACTTTCTGTATTATTTAAAATAATAATTGAACATCATTACATTAAAGTATGGTTTATTATTTAAGTAAATAGAAACAGACTGTAATGATCTACATGAAATATAGGAAGTATTGAATTATTCCTTGTTTTAGAAACAATCAACAATTGTGGAGAAATCAAGAAAGTTTATAGATATTATAATATATTGATGATTATATGATTATAGCATTTTATATTACGTTTGCAGTATTATTTAACAAGAATATCACTTATAATTTCAAGATTTTATATTACTCTATATAAAAATGTGTTTACTCTGTACAGTGGAACCTTCCATAGAAAACCCTCTAATTATATGATTGAAATTACCACTTGTACTATTTGAATCTACATACCTTTTGTCCATGGCTGTAAAGCTATAAGCTATAATAATTTTCACTTTTTGAAGCAGAAAATCCCTTTTATGGTAACATAACAACCTAGAATGTGAATTTTATATAGATTTTGCATTTTGGAGTATAAGAGATTTATTGTGCATGCATTTCTAAGTTTCAGCAACCTTTATATCAAATATTTATTAATTTACCTCAGATAAAAAATGAACAATAATAATATGGTCACTTAGGTGGGGTCATGTGATGCCAAAACAAGCTGAAGAAGTCAGTAGGTACACTCCACCCTATTACAGTCAAATCCAAGTTATTCTACCAAATGGGAATGAATTTAATTGGCCCACTTCCTGAAACCACAAGGGGTAATAAATATATAGGTACAGTAACAGACTATTTTTCGAAGTTGGCAGAAGCAGCCCCTCTTCCATCAAAGCATACAGTTGGAATCTCCAAATTCATTAAATGAATTTATTCAGTAATTTTTTTTGCTATTTGTTAAAAATATGTTAATTACAGTTGTTGCTTTTTCTTCATAGGTAATGTGTCGATTTGGTTGCCCTCATACTGATCAGGGAAGGGAATTTATTAATAGATTGTCCAATTTTCTTTTTATAGACCAACGGGCTAACTGAGCGCTTAAACCAAACTCTTTGTCAGTGTTTGGCAAAGCTAAGTAATGAAGAGCAAAGTGATTGGGATAAAAAAAATTGATTGCGTACTGTAAACGTAGGGACAGAGGTACTTCTGGAGAATACTGCTCAGAAGCAGAGAAAAGGTGACAAGCTTGAGCCTACATGGCTAGGACCATACATCATCAGTAGATGTATGGGTAAGGGGTTATATGAGTTGTCAAGAAATGGCAAGATTGTCAAGACTAGGGCCAATATTGCATGTCTCAAAGTTTACAGGAAAAAAAGCTTAAAAGAGATAAACTTGCCTTCACAAGATGAAGGTCGAAAATCAATTATATGCAAGTGATATGTCTGATGGAGGAAAGATTGATAGTACTCATGTGCCAGTAAATGTAGTACAGAGAACACCATAAAAGAAACAAAGAAACAAAGATCATGGAAATTGAAGAAGAAAAAAAAATTCTCATCCTATCCAGTTGAATGGTTGTAATAGTGATGAAAGCTTTTGCAATATGTCATCGTCACCATCACGTACAGATCAAGTTGCAGAGAGAATTCAGAATTGATACAAAAGTCACTATAGAATCTATCACATGCAAGAAAAAGTCAATGGATTCATTTGGTTTACAAGTATCTGTTTCACCAGTTTCTTCTCAACTAAGGAAATCAGAGTGTACCAGCAGAGACCAGGAGTTTCAAAATTACGTAGTGACATTTCAAGCAATTACCAAAGAAAGTTTAATTTTGAAATTAACTCCATTTATTTCCATACTAGAAATAATTAAAATGGGAGAAGTAAGTTGTGTATTTTGATTGGAGAATGAGCAAGATCAACAAGATGCTCTCATAGGTCTAGATTATCAGGGTTCCATATAGAGAGGGATCTCTCCCCACCCCCCTTGAGCTTGAGACTCCCATCCATACACTATCAAAACTGAGCCATTTAGTGCATAACATCACTTACTGATCAGTATGTAAAGATGTGCATCAAAACATTGTAGGTTACAAAAGTGGGTGTGTAAATTTACCATTAGCTACAACTGTATCTGCAGCATCTGCTTTGACTATCTGAATTACCGTGAATTCTTGACAACAAGCTCTCACCTACAAAAACAAAAGACAATCAATTTTAGCACACAAATACAAAAATACTTTCTTACCTCATTTTCTTGAGCAGTGGTAACTTTTGTAGTACCAAATTTGAGCCATTCTGACTGTTTGAATTTACCAGTCACTGTTGACAACAAGCTCTTAACTACATAAAAGAAAGGCCAGAGTTATTTAGCATATTTATAGCTAACAATAATATGGAATTACGTACTTACCTCAGCTTCCCTCGAATAGTAGTACCTTCCTTAGCATTAATACTACGGTATTCTGACTATCAATGGCTCTTGACAACTAACAATCGGCACTTCGTATCACCCCTAAAACGGCGAAGTTTTGAAATTAAGTCTGGAAAAGGGTCTTCAATGCCATAGTAACCGGTGGTGTCAAGTAAATTTGGGTATCCCCAAATATGGGTGTCCCAGGTTGGTACCTATATTTACGAAAAAGTGGGAGCCCCCATACCCGTATTGTGCACTAATTGTTTGGCTACATTATTGCAGAGGGCACTAGCTGGGAATTCAAATTTTTGAATTTAGCTATTTATAAAGTCAAAATATGTAATAAAATTTAGATGCTGGTGTCAATGATGGTGGTGAGTCAAGCGATGGTGCTCAGCCAAGCAATGGTGCTGAATCACATGGGGAAAGAGAGTGATCCCCATTGGAGAGCAATATATTTTGCTTTGTGGAATCAACTGATCCGGACAGCGATTTTTCGAGTAGTTTTTCGGCTCCAGCCACTTCAGCAAGGAGTGGTAGGTCCGTAAGCAGAGGGAGAGGAAGATGAAGAGGAAGAGGAGGAAGAGAAAGAGGAAGAGGAAGAAGAGGGAGATGAGAAAGTGGATGTGGTAATGCTAAGTCAGGTAGCAGTTCTAGACCAACTGGTATACCGTTTATTGGCCCTCTTACTTATGCCGACTCAATTTTTTTTTCTGGCTGGACGAAACAAAATTGTACAAATGTTTCTCCCTTTAGTGGTCCAAATCCTGGTCCTAGTAATCCAGTAGCTGATGATGCAAGAGCTATTGATTTATTTTTTAAATTTTTTTCTTTTGATGCAATTGACTTGATAGTCAAGGAAATAAACCGTTATACTGCCCAGTGTAGAGCTCAGTGTACTTCTCCTACACCACGTGCCTGGCATGATATTACCCATACTGAGTTCAAAGCATTCATGGGTATGATCATATATATGGGCATAGTAAGATTACCTCAACTTGAATTGTACTGGTCAAGTAAACATGACTTGATTAGACAAAATATATCTGAAATAATGACCTTAGTTAGATTTCAGCAAATACTTAGATTTTTTCATCTGAATAATAGCAATGAGCAAGTTAGTGTTGGCCAACCAGGTTATGATCCTTTATTCAAAGTGCGTAAGATTTTAGATATAGTAACATTCAATTTTGATATGGAATATAATTTGGGTGAATCTATTTCTGTGGATGAGGCAATGATTCCGTTCAAGGGAAGGCTGCCTTTCAAGCAATACATGAAAGATAAGCCTGTCAAGCATGGAATAAAGGTTTTTGTTTTAGCTGATGGTAAGTATGCATACATAAAAAAAATTCAAATATCCACAGGCAAAAATTCTTCCCTTAGCCAAAATGAGCTTGGGTTATCATCACAGGTAGTTTTAGATCTAATGAATGGACTTGAAAATAGACATCATAAATTGTACCTAGATAACTATTATACTTCCCCAATATTATTTGTCAAATAATACCAAAATAATACATATGCATGTAGTACTGCCCGAACACACAGAAAGAATTATCCTGCGGAGTTAGCTATCAAGGGGTCTGAAGCTATGAAGCTGGATCAAGGTTTCTATGATTATTGAACTTGTGCATACCCGTAGCCAGGGGGGGTTCGAGGGGTTCGGTCGAACCCCCCTTTAGAGTGACCGGAAGTAAATATTTTAGCCACACCCCACGTAAAAAATGACGTCTCCAACTAGAAACTACAACTGTACAATTCCAAGGCTAGAGCTGCATGCTTGTGCACTTACTCTTATTAAGCTACGGTGGCATTTCACTTCGTCCCGTGCTATTTCACTTAGTTATAGCGATTTTTCCGATACAATTTGAACTGGCAGTTTACACGCTGTACTAAATAACTTGTAGTGTACGAATAAGGCGTATTAATGATGCACTGTATTGGTTACATGAGAACAATACTGCTTTTCTCTCGAATATCAACAGATTATAGTTTTGAAGTAGAATAAATAAGCTTTAGTACACTTATCTTTTGTTTTTAGTATTGTAAAAGAATTGACGAGGAAACAAAAGTAAGTGTGGCTTTTTGGGTCTTAAAATCCGAACCCCCCAATGCGAACCTCTGGCTACGGGCCTGTTGTGGTCCATTGACATCATTTGTTTGGAAGGACAAAAAAGTTATAAATTTTTTGTCCACAGTTCATGTTACTACTGGTAATTTATCAGTGAGCCGAACAGCTAGGGATGGAAGTAGGGTTCAAATGAACTGCCCACCATGTTTACCTGACTACCAGGAGTTTATGGGAGGTGTTGATTAGAGTGATCAAAGGATGTCTTACTATTATGTAGGACGAAGGTCCATAAAATGGTGGAAAAGGGTCTTTTCATATATTCTAGAAACTTGTTGCCAAAATGCCTATGTCCTGAAGATATATGGTCAGGAAAATAAGAAAAAGATAGATCCATCTTATTTAGCGTTCAGACTGGAATTGATTGAGCATCTACTTCGTACTTTTTGTGTAAGGAAAGAGAGATCGTACACGTAGTGCATCTCCAGTGGACATTAGATTGGATGCATTAAAGCAGCACTTGCCCATTATAGCTGAGCGCCACATAGAGTGTGTTGTGTGTAACAAAGTGCGTAAGACAATTGGTGCTTCAAGGTCCTCTCTTCGTCATGAGAGTCAGGTCCGTTGCTCTACTTGCAGTGTGTGCTTGTGCCTAAATAAAAATAGAAATTGTTTCTTCAAATACCACACGGAACCAGTTTATTGGTTGTAATTGGAGTAGTGTGGTCAAAATAATTACCAGTGAATGAACTATGATCATCTTCCATTACTTTTGTTGTCAGAAATAAAAATACGTATTTAGTTTTGTTTGTCGCTACCAATAATGAATCTCTTAGAACATATAATCATTTTGTATTTTTTTTCTCCACGTTCTTTATGGTTATTTCTTTATGAAATCATGGTTTTCACTTATTGTTCTGCTTTGATACACATTCAGTTTAATTATAAAACAATTTTTCATATTTCTATAATTGATTTAGCAAGAAAATACAAAAAAATAAAGTAAATTGGTTAAATTTATTTTGTGGTTTTGTTGCTAGGCAACCTAATTAATGTGGTTAAGTGTAAAATTAACTGATAATTACAAAAATGTATGGTTGCTAGGGACTTTGACCAATATTTATTTTTTTATGAATTTTTTAATGCATTCACTGAACCATTGGAAAAAAAATTGATAGGGAAAGGGTTAAACAAGCCTCACTTTAAACTTAAGCTACGAAGTATGAGAAAATTCCGGCGAAAACCCTTATTTTCAAGATTGCTGACACCGGTTACTATGGCATTGAAGACCCTTTCCAAACATAATTTCAAAACTTCGCCGTTGGGTGATACGGAGTGCCGTTTGTTGTCAAGAGCCATTGGTAGCCAGATTGCCGTAATATTAATGCTAAGGAAGCTACTACTATTCCAGTGAAGCTGAGGTAAGTATGTAATTCCATATTTTACGCAAAAATAACTCTGGCCTTTCTTTTTTGTAGCTACGACCTTTGTTGTCAAAGGTGACTGGTAAATTCAAATAGTCAGAATGCTAGTCAAAATAACTTAAATTTGATACTACGGAAGTTACTACTGCTTAAGAAAATGAGGTAAGAAAGTAATTTTGTATTTGTGTGCTAAAATTGATAGTCTTTTATTTTTGTAGCTGAGAGCTTGTCAAGAATTCGAGATAATTCAGATAGTCAAAGTAACTTAAATTTGATACTACAGAAGTTATCAATACTCAGGAAATTGAGGTAAGTAGTAATTCCATATTTGTTGGTTAAAATTACAAATAATAACACTGGTTTATTTTTTTATCGTAGCTGAGAGATCAAGAGTTTCTGGTATCAGAATGGCTGATGTTTGATAATACAGAAGTTACCATTAATCAAGTAAGAGAGTAGTTTTGTATTTGTTTGCTGAAATATAAGGTCATAACTGCTACTATAGTGTTTGCATGACCTAAGCTAAAATATAGTAACAATACTGTGTTTGCCCCCCCCCCCTCCAAACAAATTGTGAACTTTTGTGAACACACCATACACCACACTCCATTTGCACCTATGCACCAGCATACATCTTTCTCATGCAATTATCGTTCTCTCTCACTCCCCCCACCAAGACCATGTGCTCGCCTTCATGGCACTATCTGATTGGTCGACATGAACTCCTCCCCTCACATTTAACTTGCTTATATACATGTTTCACTCCACACACTTTAGTTAGGTTCCGTTTTTTTTTTCATTTCTGTGTACACTGTCAACCTCAGTCTGTTGTGTTATCAGGTAGAACGAGAATCTTTGACATGGTAATCCGTCACCCCCAAACACGTGGTCCTTCGAGCCGGATACTTGACTCTACGCCAGCAATCTTTCTACTCATCAACTTTATTTTCATTGTTATCTTCTTGTGTCTTGATTTTTTTGTTATCTTTCTTAGATATGGATGTACTCAAAAGAAAGCGCTCTGCACAAGGTGGAGCCATCACTCGCATTCTGAACAAGTGTCAGAATGCTCTGTCACAAGATCCCTCAGAACTGGATCCAAGTCAGCTGGACCACCAGATTGACGCTATCAAATCATCAGATTTATCCTACAGAGCCATTCATCAAACCATCGCCGATAAACATGAAGACATCATCGACTTTGATGAAGAAGCAGAAATCCTTGCCAAGCATGACGAGTCTGTGGAGCAGGCAATTTCACTGACTCAGCGACTGATTGCTATTCACACAGTCCACTCCACAGCTATGGAACTTCATCATCGAGTAGATACTATGGAACGCAAACAAAGAGATTCACCTGATAAGATCTATTCCACTCTCATTTCAGCTATAGTAGAAGACTATCGACAACTTCAGACAACCCTCAGACGATCAGCCATACCTGCATCTCACAGCACAAGACTACTTGGCTTGGGCAACTAACACTTCCTACGTTCAGTGGAGATCCCATGAAATGGGCGGTGTTCTGGGAACAATTTGATGCTGCTGTCCATCCCAACTCCAGCCTTGACCAAGCATCAAAGCTCACATACCTTCGAGAAGCCATCAAGGACACCAAGGTGATTCCTCTCCTCCATAGAGCCACTGCCTCTGCCTCACAGTATAAAGACCTGCTACAGCTGCTAGTGGAGAGGTATGACCAAAAGCGTTTAATTCATCAGAATTATTCATTAGCTCTGGTTAATTGTTCACCCATTAAGCAAGGTTCGCATGACGAATTGTGTTCCTTCATAGACTGTGTTGAGCATAACATAAATAGCACGAAAGAAACCAAACAATACGTTATTGGTGCATTCTTGACTTCCATTCTTACTAACAAGCTTTGTAAAAAATTGCAGGAGTAATGGCTTACATATAGTCGTGATAGCATAGAAGTCCCTGAGGTAGACTATTTCTTGAAATTTCTAAAAGAGAAAATGAGAACTACTCCTATTAATATTAATTCCCAAGGTGGCACTGAAGTCGCGCCCAGAAGGCTAAAAGCACCAGTGCATGCTGTACAATCCTCTCCCAAGAGTATTTGTTCTCTTTGCCATGGACCAGTACATTCCTTATATATGTATCCTTCGTTTAAGGGCATGTCAGTTGAAGCTAGGAGTAGGCACATAAAGGGTTCTAACTCATGTTTTAATTGTTTAGGAGTTGGTCATAGAACTAGGGAGTGTAAAAGCACAAATAGGTGCAAAACATGTGCTAAGTCTCATCAGACACTGTTGCATCGTGCACATGGCATCAGTGAATCCAACAATCAGGCGGTAGTAGATTCTTCTGCAGGTCCTACAAATTCATCACCAAGTTCCTCTGCCGATCCTACTCCACACCCCTCCGCTGGTCCTGCTCCAAGTGCCTCTACTGATCCTACTACTGGCAATGCTGATGTTTCTGAGTGCTCTGTCAATCATGTGACACCCAACTCCACAATACAAGCTTCACTATCCATGACGTCCAAGGTTGTCTTGGAGGCTCCTTCGGGAAAGGAGGTGGTGGCAAGAGCTCTACTTGACTCTGGAGCAGGACTTTCCCTCATCTCTCAGAGAGTGGTTCAACAGTTGGAATTACCCAAAACTTCACACCCTATTACCATCTCAGGAGTAATGGGAACAAAGGCAGGTTCGGGATTAATGTGTGAATTACCATTGACTGGTGCTAATCACCTCAAAGACTTAGTTCATCTCAAGGACTTAGAATTAGCAGACCCTTTGTTTTACAAGCCTGGAAAAATAGATGTACTATTGGGGTGTAATGTTTACCAAGATTTGCTTCTTTCTAGCACCAAGAAAGGTTCATCGGATAAGCCTGTTGCCGTAGAAACCATTTTTGACTGGGCAGTCATGGGTCTCACACTTCACCGTCAGCTCCAATCCTCAACTTAGCTCCATCTTCTAGTTTTGACTCCATGTGGCAGCGATTCTGGGAGATGGAAGAGGTGTCAGGTCAAGCTACTTGTCTCTCTCATGAGGAGTTAGTAGTGAAGCATTTCGATGAGACACATGTGCACTCTGCCGGTCGTTACAAGGTCACCCTACCCAGAAGGTCCAATGCCCCTCTGCTTGGAAACTCGCGTGCTAGGTTGGATGGCCCCAGCTTTATTTCCCATGAAGGTGTTGTTTCAGAAACTTTGGGAGCTCAAACTGGGCTGAGATTAGGAGGTCCCTGCTGAGCTATCTGAACAGCATCAGCTCTGGAAAAATCAGTTGCCCTTGCTTCAAGACAAAGCCTTTCAACATTGCTACTTTAGGTCAGACTCAGGAAAACGCTCAGTGGAGCTTCATGGGTTCTCTGACGCCTCGGAGACTGCTTATTCAGCAGTGGTCTATTTAAGAGCTACATACATGGCATAGGTGCCAACTGTCCCGGATCATCCGGGACAGTCCCGGATTTATCACTCTGTCACGGAGTCCCGGAAAGTGCAATGGTATGTCCCGGAAGCCTGCAGGTTGAGTTGGCCGCAAGAAAAACTTGAATAACTTTAGAACAGAAGCAGCTACGCATCCGGAGTTAGCACCATTGGAAAGCTCGCGCCGAAGCGGTTAAAAATATTACCTCAGTATATTCCAAAATCGGAGAGATAGTGCTATTCCAAAACTCAATACAAAAGTCTATGGGAATAGAATAACCACAGGTTTCCCGCTCAAAACGCGTCCGCTTTTAGTCGCGGTATATGGCTCAATTGATCACGCGGCAGTCTCCATTAAGAATTTTGTAAACAATGGCTTCTTCTCAGATTGCTGCGTTTCTAGCTTTGTGTCGCGATTAGCTTAGGTTGTGAGTGTGGAAACAGGATAGACAGAGTGCCCTGTTGTCACAGAGGGTACAGGACCACCTGATTGGATGTAGGTAAGATTATTTGTCTCTGTTCAATATCAACTGCCGTATAGCAAATATCACAGTGATTATAGCTATCATTTAGCTAGCAACTTGTAATACAGCCACACTTAAGCTGTTTGCTGTTAAAAAGCCGTGTTTATGCTAATTCCTTTTCTTCACTACTGTAGATGCCGTTTATTGTAAGGATTAGGACCAACTCAGGCAGCACTCCACCTTCAACTCGGATCACAATTTTATCATTTTCATCAATTTTTATATACATAAGTAAATGAAATAATTGATTAATTTTATTTAACAAGAAAGTCTAGTAGCTTTAGTTACAAGTTAACAGTGCTGTACTGCTGAATCCTGTGAATATCAGAATATTTCTTGGGACACAGTAGGTAGAATCGACTGATTTTAATCCTGTCTTCAGAAAAAAGCCTTACCAGTTTGCGTTTTCCATCTGCTGAACATTATCTGCTCAACATGGACATACTATAGTGAAGTAGTATGCCCTTGGTTATTTACTTATAGCTGTGCTAGCCAGCTGGCTGTCTAGACCTAATCAAAGCTACTAGTAATCACACTAACTATAAATATGCCACAAGTAAAAGGCTAAAGCTAGCTCTGCTACAGCAAAATTGCTTTTATTTTAATGGTGAAGAAGAAGAACAGCTATTGTAATTTTAAACTTTCGCATAGATGATGTCATTAAAAATTATGTCATTGTGGGTGTGTTATTTGGGTGTGGCCAGGGTGTGGTTTTTGTCCCTGAAATAGATTCTGGAAAGTTGGCACCTATGACATGGAAGGACCGCCCACAGTGGTCTTGGTAGCAGCTAAGACTAAGGTTGCCCCCTTGAATAGACTAACTATTCCCAAATTAGAACTCTGTGGTGCCCACTTGTTAGCAAAACTTCTCACATCAGTAAGATTGGCATTGAATATACCTGTTTGTAATGTTCACGCTTGGTGTGATAGCACTATTGTTTTATACTGGTTGGATGGTAGCCCCAGGCGATTTAAGACATTTGTGGGTAGTCGGATCTCTAAATTCTGCATATTGTGCTTCTAGAGGTCTTATTCCTGAAGAACTCCTCAGCTTTGACTTGTGGTGGAATGGTCCACCTTGGCTTTCAGCAGATCCTATTCAGCAACCCCCTCAACCTATGTCCTCCCCTCCACTCAGCACATCGAAGCTAAAGGTCAATGTGTGTGCAGCTGCTCCAATCTCTGATGAGTGGATTGAGAAAAACTTCAGCAGTTACTCCAAGCTTCTGCGAGTCAATGCCTGGATCCATCCATTCATTTCAAATGCCAGGACTGGTAAAAACAAGAAACCAAAGAATCTCTCCACATCATTGTCTGTATCTGAAATAAAATCATCAGAAACTCATTTATTCTCATTATCTCAAAATTGTCATTTTCACAAAGAAATTTGTTGTCTTTCTCAAGGTCATCCTTTGAAATCTCATTCATGTGTAATTTCACTGAACCCATTCATTGGGAAGGATGGTTTGCTCTGGGTGGGCGGTCTACTTTCTAATTCATCTCTATCATTATCACAAAAGCACCCTCCCATCCTTGATGGCAAGGATGTTCTAACCCATCTTCTAGTTTGTTCTTTGCATGTTTCCCTCTGCCACTGTGGCCCCTCTCTTCTTCTCAGTTCTGCATGTACAACAGCCCATATCCTTGGAGCTAGAAGACTGGTCCGAGACATCTGCAGATGATGTGTCATTTGTCGGCGAACTACAGCTAAAGCAGAACAGCAGCAAATGGGTCAACTTCCTGCGCCACGTGTGACTCCAAGCCCTCTCTTCTCCAAAACTGGAATGGACTTTGCGGGACTATTTCTTCTCAAGCGTGGTTACACCCAAAAACCTGTGATAATAAATGCCTACATTTGCATCTTTATTTGTTTTAGTACCAAAGCAACTCACATCGAGTTGGTGTCAGATCTAACCTCCGAGGCATTCTTGGCTGCACTAAAAAGGTTTATAGCAAGACGAGGCCGACCTGACGAATTGTTCAGTGACAATGGCTCTAACTTCAAAGGAGCTCACAACACTTTGCAAGACCTCTACAGATTCCTTGCATCTGACACATCCCAGCATCCCAGAAGTCTACTCGAAACTACCTCCTGGAGAATCGCATCAGTTGGACTTTCTCTCCCCAGCATGCTCCTCACTTTGGTGGGCTGTGGGAGGCAGCAGTAAAGTCGGCAAAACTTCATCTTAAAAAAGTGATTGGTCAGCAAACCTTAAATTTTGAAGAATTTTCTACTCTCCTTTGCCAGGTGGAAAGCTGTCTGAACAGTCGACCATTGGTTCCACTCTCAAGTCACCCAGTGTGCTGGTCAAGGTAAGTAATAGGTAAAAGATATACAAACACAAGACAAACACACACACGACTATGTGGTAGACTAAGTACAACTCAGCAAAACACAACTAATATACCACCAGAAATCATGTGACATAAAATAGTGTGTTCATGATAAATGAAGTTCACTGTTCCTTGGTCTCTTGTCCCAGTACCAGGCCCTGGCTCGACAAGAATGGCTTCTAAAGAAACTACCACTACTTGGGGGAAGCTGAGATAACTACATAATTCCATATTTGTTAGTTAAAGTTACAATAATAGCCGTGGCCTTAATTGTTTTGTAGCTGAGAGCTTGTTCAAGAGTTACTGGTTAGAAGTAGTGTGACGGCGGTCGGCCAGCATACGGGTTCTTTGCCAGTCACAGAGGGTCTAGTTGTGTGAATTCTCAGACAACTAGAATTAATATAATTCAAATGGCTCAAATAATTCACACAAATCAGTGAGTGCAGCCATTCTAACAATCGCTAGACTGAACTGCCATGAGTCTAGGTAGGTCTTTATAACATAGGAATCAGTTCAAACACATAAACATGTAGATATGTAAATAGTAAACAATTAATTAGTCAGAGTTCAGTGTCAACAACAATAAAATTTGAATGGGATGCTGTGGGTTCTTCAATAATCCAATTATCACTGTCTGGATATGTTCAGTGTGCAATAGTATTGTGGTTACAACTACTCTTAGCTAATGAGATCACAAACAAAATAATGTGACTTGTTGTTTTTGTTACTTTTTTCTTTTATTTTCAATTCAAACAGTTGCGGCGAGTGGTTACTATGACATTAAAACCCCTTTACCGTATATATACGTAATTACAAAACTCCAACTTTTTTTTAGTAACTTGAGTGTTAAAAAGTTAAATATCAATTGTCAATAGTGTAGTTTTAGGCTCGCTCGCCATTTGTGCTTAAACACATCACTAAGTATCGAGCAAGTGAGATTCAATAATATTAGGGGTGGACAATATATAATCAAGTATATGTTATTGGTGATCGAGCAAAGACAGTAAGACGCATTGCAGTTTCGTTTTTCTCTTAAAAACACAGCTTTCATGGCTTTCCCCCAGTTTGCTGAGGTACTACAGCAGTAAGCAAGTCATATTTTAGAGTTAAGCCCAAAATTGTGCAATAATACCTTCCAAAAACATGGTCACAATAGCATGGGGCTAATGGTTACTATGGTATTGACAACTCTTTACCAGACATAAATCAAACTCGGCCGTTACTTAGTAGAGGAGTGATTTTTGTTTTGTTTTGTTTTTTTTGTGTAATTGTGATACCTAATCTTTTTAATCAGTGAATTTGTATTGATCAAAACTGAATCCTGTCATTTAAGTTTACCTAGTGGTATATTATTATGCTTATTATTCAGGACTGTCCAGGATGTGGAGGATTTGAATCCCAACGTCGTCTGATGGCCGCACACTACACAGCATGGACTTTGTAGCGAAGACCCACTAGCGGGTGTAGATAAGGTCAATGTTCCAGAATAAGAAACCTGTCTACCATTGGATCAACAGGAAATCTCGTATAGCTGAAGAGTAGAGGTGGGGGGGGGGGGGGGGGGGGGGGGGGAGTCATAAATCCCTGCTCCCTCTCCCACTGCCTGGATTCTGCAATTATTAGTTGTCCTATTAAAGATAGTTGTGACACTTATAATAACTCAATAGAATAAGTTAAATAGGCTTTTAAGATATATACAGAGTACCCTTTAAAAAATGAAAAAAAAATGAAGACAATTAAGAAATGAGTAAGGTGTGATGAGTTACACCAATTATTGAGAAAAGTCGTAATTAAAAAAGAATAACAAGTTCGAAGTGTTTAAATGAGAAAACATCACCAACATTGACGAAATTAATGACTGTGCATGCTCTGTGTCAGTCCACTAGAACTGTTGGCAGAGTTAGCCTACTTCACACTGAATTAGACAAACAGTGTGACTTTTTAAAACTCCAACTAATAGCATAACCATAAAATAGAACTATGTTTACAGTGTAAACACATCAATATAGATTAAAACTATACAGAAGCTTTTGAACACTTTGTTTGGTTCTAAAATTGGAAGCAACTTTCTGCGCTCCTCCTCCACCCTCCACCCTCCACCCCCAATTGACGTTACGCTTAGTTTTGTTGTTATTTTTTTGCCCTAAAAAGTTCTTCATATGATCAGCTCCATCTGCAACATGAAATTCAAAATATTGCATTTTATTATACCTGAATTCATATCCATTAACATTCATAAAACCATTTGCTTGCCATTTGTCATTGCTGTTTAATTTTTTTGTTCGTCTGTTTTTAGCTAGCTTGTAATGAAGTAGGATGACATGATTGCACACATTTAAATCCTAAATTAATCCCCACCCTGCCTTCACCTTCCTTCTCCCAATGCTGTCTGTCTAGTACATAATAATATATCAATTGCAAATAGAAATTACAAAAAATTCATTTACTCAAATAGTTCAGTGTTCATGGCTTTCGGTATTCCTCCACTTCATACAAACAGACATTGCTGTTCTCACCATATGACAACGTAAAGACTTGGAAAAGCTCTTGTGTGTGCCTGCAGCCTGCTACAAACTGGCACGGGGATCCCTTGGTGATGGAAATTGGCAAGCTCACAATCAAACTGTCATGGAAAGACTGAACCAAACGACTAGGTTGAGGCTGTGCAAACATTGCCATAGATGGTGTCGGCATAGAAGTACTGGGAATCTCTATTCCGTCTTCATCAAGCTCAATTGTATTTGACATTAGCATCTTCCTGCCTTTGAGTAATTCAATGCCTTCTAAAACATCTGCAACAGCAACACGCTCCCTAATGGGGTCTTTTTCAGAGTATCCACATCTAAAGCCACATACCATTATTTGGTAGAGTTCAAGTGTGTTTTCATCTTCAAAGGTTTTCCAATAGGCTACTATCATTGACCGGTTTGTTCTATGAAAAAAATTTATTTCGCATATAACTGGAGTTTGGTTTGTGCTGTACCACAAAGAATTGGAAAAGAGAAAGACCTACTTTTGTCACTAGAGTTAAAAGTGATCCGAGAAAATGGAAATTTCAACTCTCGTTTGCTGACACCATGCCAAATTCCACTATCATGATCTGTGTATGCAACATTGTACAAGATATTCTTATATATATCTGGAGCTGGAAGGTCCTCATTATTCAGACCTGTATCTGGAGCTGGAAGGTCCTCATTATTCAGACCTGTGGCATAAGTGGCCAAATCTTCGTCTTTGCGAGTGTAATAGTATCCATCACCTATCCACCTGCCAGCATTGATGCTTCTCACCAAATCCCATTGGCGATCATGAGCCAGAGGAGTTGGAGAATACTTTGGCTGTTTAGAAGATGGCAGTAAAGCAGAAGGTAAGCCACATGAAGCTGGCTCAGCATCAGGAAGTATAGGTGTAAAAATGTAGTCAAGTCCAATGACTTGAAGAAGCTTTGCAGAAGACAAAATTTTTGAGAACGAATAAATAGCAGATATGTTCCCATCATTATCAAGAGGCAAAATTTCTGGAGGTGATGCAATTCCAGCAGCTTTGGCAAGATCACAGATGCGATAAGCACCAGATGAAACTATGAACCTTTCTCCCTTGAAAGACTTGTGTTTTTCTTCAGACATAGCTATCTTGATGATTGCAATGATGTCTTTCACATGAATCATGTTGATCAAAGTCAATGAAGACTTGAAATTTTTCTGTCAAGAGAAAAGAAACATTACATCATAAGTGCCTGGGAAACTAATTGCAGGAGCAAATCTAGGATTATTAATTGGGTTGTTGTTGTTTTTAAGCAGTAGCTACTTTTGTGAAATTGTTCAATATTTATTTCCTATGATACAATTTATAGTTATGTGACTATTCAGAACTGAAATGAATGAACTGCTAAAATCAAGAAGTTTAACTCAATATTTTAGTTGTATTTGGTCAGAGCAAAAATTTTTATTATGGCAGCTGTGGGATGTGATGACTAAGACCTTTCAGCTACAACCCCATAAGTCCTTTGAGTTTAAGTCGCTGAATGACTGGTTAATTATTATGGAAGCAATGTTTCTTACAGTACAAAGATAATGTTGTTTTGTTAAAATAGCTAGTAGAGACTGTTAACAAAGACTAAGTCCAAGAGTATCAGTGGCGGATCCATTGAGTGACTAGTTTCTGACTACCTCATACCACACCCATTTTTACAGATTTCTTTTAAAAAATTATAGAGAAAGAAACATTTTAAAAATAACAGTCAATTACAACAATAATTATAGTGGAGAGTTTTATTCTGCTCAGATTAGTTACTTGTAGTGAATTTTGGTAACTTATCAGCAACATTAGTAGAAATATTGTTATGAATATACATGCAAGTCCACACAATCGGGCTTGGCTCATTGTGGATCGCAATGGGGTTTTCAGCCAGCCTAAAGCTCAAATACTTCTTTCACCCTCACAACTGTGGTCACAGGAAGCATAGCCAGGATGTTCATTAAGAACTGAATGTTAGGAAATAAAGCATCACTTATCACAAAGTTGAAGCTATTGTAGATAGAAGTGTGTTTTGGATTAATTTGTTCTTCTCTATAGTGATAAAGTCATCTCATGTTCAGTAACTTGCATGTACTGCTTTTATATTTCCTCAAATTTTTTCTCCCATAAATCACTCCACTTTTGAAAACAAATGCTGAGTTCAGCATCCAAAGAGTGCTGTGAAGGCTAATCAGCTGCAAAATGTAATAAAGGGAGAAACAGAAGACTGGATAACAACATTGGAGGAAACAAGACAGAAATCTTTCAATACAGTCTTGGCCAGTATTAAATCGTTTTTCAATCTCTCTATTAATTCATCTATTAAGGAAGAGTATAAGACTCACTCTAAAGAAATCCTCAGTTTCCTGTTCTGGCAGCTGAGACTGGGTGGAGGGACAAGTCTCAATGTTCAATTTCGGGGTTTAGGAGTTACCAGTAACCGCCCTTTGAAATTAATGATATTCATAGCTGGAAGTTTGGCTTCCCTGAAATACCAATATTTATTTTTTTAAAGCTGTTGTACAGCTAACACACTGATGGGATACAGCTTTCTTCTAATATTACCGTATTTTGTGAACAACATTCGATACATTCAACTTTCTTAGCTTGCTGGAATCAAATTACAGCTGTATTAAGAGATGTAATTGGCAGCTGCATTGAGCATATAGGTACCATAATTACTTATTCCACATAGTGAGTTCAGTCGTATGCAGCTGATTTTGCTTCATTCTGTTTCCTGATGAAGCGAGCTAATAGTGTCCTTTCTTTCAAAAAGACAAGCAGTTAGTGAAGATGAAGGTAAAAGGTGTGGTAGCTAGTTTAAATGATATTGTTAGATATTAATTTTATTTTAGGTTTGCAGCCAATACAAACACTAGAAACAGCATCAAGTTCAGCAGGAACTTCTGATTGTGTTGTTAACTCCTCAACACTGCTTGATTCACCTCCATTTAATGATTTGGGAGCCATATGTGACTCAGAGAAATCTATGGATGAGATCTGTCAATTAGTTAGTAATCTCTCAGTGGATGAGAGATTTTCACTACTTTTTCAACATGTTACACCACCTGCTGTTTTCCCCTCTACTTTTTCTGTTGGATTTCAGCGTAGATTTAATCAGTCTTGGCTGAATAAGTATCCTTGGTTACTTTATAGCTCAAAGTTAGACGGCATTTTTTTGTAGTTTATGTGCTATCCTACTTTCTGTTTCGGACAGGAAAGATAAAGGTGTGCTTGTAAATAGGCCCTTTTCAAATTGGATCAAAATTAACAGCATATTTGGCTAATCACTCTTCTTTACGTTACCATCGAAATTGTCTTGTAATGGCTGACACATTGAAGTTATCTGTTGAAAATCCATCAACATGAGTGGGTGTAATGTGTTCAGTGATAGTATTCAGAAAAAGATTACTGAAAATGAACATATTCTTCGACAGATTGTAAGAGCAATTCTATTTTTAGGAGAGCAAGTTTGCCTTTTCGAGGTAATGCTGAAAAAGTTTCCCTATCCAGTAATCCAGGTAATATTTTGGCCTTGTTAAAGTCTTTTGCTGAGACGGACCCAATATATCTAATCATTTATATCATCCTCAATCCAAAAATGCCACTTACATTTCTCCACAATCACAAAATGGCATTATTAACGTCATTGGGTATGATCTAATTTTGGTATCGTTAATGAAATAAAAGCTTCCAAATTTTTTTCTGTCATAGCAGATGAAGTTTCAAGTCATGGTGTTGAACATTTGCCCATATGTCTCCGTTTTGTAGATGATCATTGTGAGATTCGTGAAGAGTTTATTGGTTTTGTGAAGTTAAAACGTGTTCGGGCAATTGATATAACAGAAGCCATTATTCATAGCATTGAAAATTTAGGGCTTAGTTTGTGCAACTTACGTGGCCAAGGATATAATGGGGCATCCACAATGAGTGAAGAAAAAGGTGGTGTTCAGGCCAAAATTCTAGAGAAACAACCAAAAGGTCTTTATACTCATTGTGCAGGCCATTCATTAAACCTTGCCATTTTCCTTCAATCAGAAATTCCATTGACGAAATAAAAGCAACAAAAGTAGCTTCTCAACACTTGTATAACACGATGGGTGGAGAATATTGAAGGATCTTGTAGAGAACTGAACTTACAACCTCAACAGCACTCCACAGGAGCCATTAAACTATGTATTGAAGTCACTTAAGTCATTAACATTTTCATTCAAACAAGAAACACTTTCACACAGATCATATCACATTAGTAGCTGGAACTATATTTAGAATCATTCACACTTAGCTAGAGACTATTTTTAGAACATGAGCAGCATGAGTATTTAAGCAAAGCTGTTCATGGTTCCACTCACTCTGTGTATGTCTATGATGTCCTTGTGTATTGTCTTGTTACTGAGCAGGGGCGGCGTCGACGGTCGGGCCACTCGGGCCACGGCCCGACCACTTTTGAGTACAATACTTAAAGAGTGGGTGTGGCTAATTTCCCCTCATAGCTTTAGTGGGTGTGGCGCATAGGTAAGTTTTGGGACCGCGTGGTCTGACCTCAGGTCTGTGCCCCTCGCTCTCTGGCTTTTATGGCTTCTGAAGAGTCTTTGCCTGAAACTCCACATCAACCGGCATCATTCTCTTTTCCTAAGAGAGATTTTGGCAAAAGGAAGCGATCATTTCAGGCGAGCTGGTTCCATTCTTGGTCCTGGTGGTTGCACTATAATGAAGCTAAAGGCTGCTTCTTTTGCCACCTTTAAGGCCATCAAGGAAAAGCACATTGTATTAAAACCAGGAGCAACAGATGCTGCATTTGTAAGTTTATGTCATTTTTTTGTTTTGCATAGATATAGAGCTAGCTAAATTTCTTATTTATAGTTGAGTCGAGGTTTCAGTTACTGGAAAGATGGAATGGTGGCATTTCGGCAGCATGAGAAAAGCATGTGTCACAAGTTAGCTGTTGAGAAGTTGTGTACCATACCAGCAACTTGTCACAATGTAGGTGAAATGCTAAGCAATAGTTTAGCTGCTGAGAAAGCAAACAATCGGCATTGCCTTCTGAAAGTTGTGAGTGGCCTAAAATTTCTTGCAAGACAGGGCTGTGGAATACGAGGGCATGATGATAAGGAAGGCAATATACTTCAACTGATGAAACTTTTTGGTGAAAATGATCCCAAGGTAATTTGATCATTGCATTTTTAGTATAATAGTAAAGTTTTATTAAGTTATTTATTTATTTATGTTTGTAGTGTCATGAGTGGAAGAGTGAACGCTATTTAAGCCATGAAAACCAAAATGAATTGTTAAAAATCATGGCAATGAACATACTACGTTCAATAGCGAAAAATCTTCAAGAAACTGAGTTTATAACTGTAATGATTGATGAGTGTGCTGACATTACCAACAAGGAGCAGGTAAAAAATGTTATTAACGTTTAGTGAAGTCAACTATAAAGAATTGTATTAAATGTAGGTTGTCATTGTGCTAAGATAGGTGGACGATGAGCTTCAAGTGCAAGAGGAATTTATTGGTCTCTATGAAGTATCCACTATTGAAGCTTCTTCCTTGGTTGCTGCTATTAAAAGATTGTTTACTTCGTCTAAATATTTCTCTTACTAAAGTTAGAGGTCAGTGTTATGATGGGGCCAGTAACATGAGTGGGTTACGAAAAGGCGTAGCTATACTGTTATCCAGGCAGAACAGCCTAATGCCTTTTATACCCATTGTTATGGTCATAGCCTAAATTTTGCTATTGCTGATACTATAAAGAGTTCAGCAACCATGAAGAGAGCTCTGGATATATGCCATGAAGTAACTAAATTAGTGAAGTACTCTCCGCGTAGACAGAATGCCTTTAACAAGCTTAAGGAAGAATTATCACCTGGTAACCCAGGTGTGCGTACGCTGTGCCCAACTAGATGGACCGTACGGGCTGATTCAATGGAAAGCATTATTCGAAATTATTCAGTTCTGCAGGAGTTATGGGATGAAGCTATACATTTTGTTCGAGATAGTGAGGTTATAGCTCGTATCAGAGGCGTTGCTTCTCAAATGCGACTGTTTGACTTTTCTTTTTGGACTTGTATTAGGCGAAAATTTGTTGCGTAACACCGACAATTTAAGTCGAACGCTCCAAAAAAAATTATTCAGCTGCTGAGGTCAATTTACTGCAAAGAGAACAAAGGAAGTACTACAGAGTATTCGCAGTGAAGAAAGCTTTAATTTGTTTTGGGAGAAAGTAATATCTCTGGCAGCTAAAGTAGATGTAAATGACCCTGTCCTTCCACGTAAAAGAAAAGTACCAAGACGATTTGAGGATGGAAATGCTGAGCCAGAATATGATGAAAGTCCGAAAGACATGTACAGAAGAATTTATTATGAGTCACTCAATCTTTTGGTACAGGCTATAGAAGATCGATTCAACCAACCCGGCTATAGAATGTTTAGCAACTTGGAAACACTGTTAATGAAAGCTGTTAAAAAGGAAGATTATTCTAATGAACTAGAAGTAGTATTAAAAGTATATAAAGATGATTTTAATGCTTCAAACCTTACTACCCATCTCAATATTCTTGGCACAACTATTTCCAGAGAGAATTATTCTATTTCTGACATACTGACATATTTACAGAAATTATCATCTGCTCAGAAAGAATTAATGAAAGAAGTCATTATATTGGCCAAGCTTATATTAATTATGCCTGCTACGAATAGCACGAGTGAACGATCCTTTAGTGCCTTAAGACGACTTAAAACTTATCTTCGTTCAACAATGGGCCAAGAAAGATTGAACTCCCTAATGATTATTCATGTTCATAAGGATTTAACTGACAAAATAAATATCCGTGAAATTTGTAATGATTTTATTAGTAAAGGTGAACGTAGGCATCAGGTGTTTGGAACTTTTTAACCTTATTTATTGTAATCATTGCTCTTTATTGTGTAGTTTTAATACTAATATTATGAAGTAATAATAATACTAGGTTATTGTGAACTTAATTTTTACATAAATTAGCTATCTAACACTACATTTTAGTAGCTGATACATACGTCCAGCTTAAAGAGTAGAAAGTTCTGTTTTTTGTTAATTGTTCTTTAAATGTATACATGTGCAGTCAGATTGATGTCAGGAAGCTGAAACTTCACACACACACAAATTAATATATATTGAAATTGATTATGTTTTAAAAAATTGTGGTTTGTGGTCACAACTGTGGTAATAGATAGAAGAAGTGACCCTATAAATGGAGGATTTTTTTGATGTTTTTAAGCCAGAAAAAGAGTAAATCAAATTCGAGTGTCTAAAGATTTTGCAGACTGAATCTATGGCTCATTAATTTGATTTGTACCAAATTTTTATATTTTAATACTATTTTACTTATTTTTAATTTCATTTTTTATAAAAAACTGAACTCCCCAAATGCTTTAAGCTGGTAATTTTGCATTTTGAAGTAAGTGTCTTGGGAATTTAATATAAAATACCTAAATAGTTGTATTTTAATCCATATGAATTTGAAACCCCTATCTTGAAAATTAAGGGAAATAAAAATGCTTTTGTGAGAGTGTTAGTATTTTCGGTGTAAGTGACGTTTGCGGAAGCTCTTACCTCAACGACAACGTATTAGTGACGTCAGAGTGTTGCGCTTGCGCATTTGTGAACTAAACCAGGGGATGTTGCCACGCAAACAATCAATTAACTTTGGCGCCAAAAACCGCGAAGCAGGTGGACACAAACGGTCTCTGAGCTATAACTTGTATATAGTGTACTAGTCTGAGACAGTCATTTAGAATAACATCCTTCTATTATACTTGCAGGGGAAGCCATTGGAGCAGCTTAAAACTCTGTCTCAACCATGACCAACTCCACCCTGACTGGTACCAGCTCCGACAATTCCACCAACCTTGTATTGAGACTCCGCTGCGTATAGACTCCATCATCATCACTTCAGTTCTTTCCATCGGGATTGCTACCGATATACTCTTCAGCCCTATCGCCTACAAGTCTAAATCTTGTGCTGAACTACCCCTCCCACTAATGAGCAACCAACTCCAAGCAACATCGGGAATACGCCATCACTTTTGCTCGAGGGACTAACTATTTCCAAAGTTTCAACGGCCATATCGCGGCTCATTTGTATTTCTTATTATTGTTTACAAATGGGCTCTTTTTAAAGCTGTCACAAGTTAATTGATTATCTTACCACATAAATTGCGCGTTTGTGGAGCTCAACGTTATGGGGGGCGGGGTGAAATTGCGATTCAGTTGTCAACTTGAAAATAAAAATTGATATTTCGTGGAACTGGATCACTGAATTGAATCCAAATTTTGCGCACAAGTAAAATACCCCCCTTAGAATAAAGTTCCAGAGAGTTTTTTTAGAATAACGCACGAGTAAAACGGCATAAAATTTTACTGTTAACAAAAAAAAAATACATAGATATTAGAAATATGGCTCTATAATGTTGCGAAGAAGCCCTCAGGCTACCTCTGGAAAAAAATGAGCGCAGTAGCTCTTTCGGCCGCTTCGAAATAACTCTGAATAGTAGCCAGTGTGCAGAGCTGTATCTCCGTCCCAGGCGGGTCTTCATTCTTCAAATTTGGCTTGCTGGAGTCCTCTATTGGTGCTCATTCCACCTGTAACAACAAAGTAAGCCCACAGTACACAGAAAAAGAAATATAAAGACATAGCAAAAACAGTCAATTTGCGAAGGGAAGTTCCCGAATAGGAGCTGCCGTGTGAGGGCGCGGCTCCAGTTTAACTACGAGTTGTGACGTAGGACGGACGAATTTGTGACGTCAAAAAAATGGCGCTTAATGTATGGAATGTCTATGGAGATAGCGTAGTTCTTATACTTATGCTGTTTTATATGACTTAGTTTCGAGTGGATTGGGATCTAACAACACAAAAAAGGTATGGCTAAGCTTATTGTGATTGCAACTAGTCTAAGTTTTGAGATCTGTACTTTCTACTCTTTAAGCTGGACGAACTGTATGATCGAGTCAATAACTGCATTAACTACTTCCGCTTCCTGTCTTTAAGCCACACCCACTTCCTAGCCTGACTACTTCAAAATTGGCGGAGCCGCCCCTGTACTGTACATGTTTTCAAACCTACCTCCTGCCAATTCAACAGTTTGACAATTCAGTATCACTTGCCACAGAAGTCTGGTGGCAGCAACTACTACTAAACTGCTGCACCAATAGTGAGAGTTATAGAAGCTTGCCAACCCCAGACAAGAATACTGCAAATTCCCACAGATGGGAGCGTTGTTCTTTGGCTCATCCCTTTTTGATTAAAATGTGTGAAGTCATATTGTATAGAGATAGCAATTTTCCTCTTTATAGTGATGGGTCATGGACAGCAGAAGATAAGAAAAATGCTCTAGCTCACATGAAAGCTTTAGAATCCTTTGAATTATTTGTATATTGCTTAATCACACTACAACGTTCTTTGTTTTATTTTAAGGAAGCTGCAGGAAAAATTCAGGCTACAGATAATGATATAGTTTCTGGAGTAACAACAGTCATGGAGTCATGTGCTGACCTGAAGAAGCTTAGAGAAAATGTTGAAGACTACTCACAGCGCATTTTTGAACATAGCTCAAGACTAGCTGATCAATCAAACTTAGCTGTATCAAAGCCCCATACAAGCAGCCGCCAACAAAATCAGCCTAACCCAGAACATAGTTCTGTTTCAGACTATTTCGAAAAATCAATAATAATTCCATTTTTGGACCACTTAATTAGTGATATTTCTTCTCGTTTTACTGCTCACAGCAAAACAGCAGCTTCAATTCAAGAACTACTGCCCAATAATATTACACCTACCTCATCCTTTGCCATGATAGAACTAGTAGTGTCCTTTGTGGGGGGCGTAGAGATCAGGACTGCTTGTTGAATCCAAGTTTAGCTGGAGCCTAGGTGACGTCCCAGTCCCAGCAGGTACGCTGCCACCAGAATCAGTCTATGGAGTTGGCGTCTTCCTGTCGTTATCACCCAGAAGCCTATCTATTACCCCTAACTAACCCCAAAGTCGTTCAGGAAGTTATACTGAGTAATTAAATATATTAGCCAAAGTATACAGTAGGTGCAGGATCTGACACAAGCAAAGACTAACTGAAAAGGAGGTTGGACTATATTATGTCAATTTATAGCCAACCACCCCCATTTTATTGTATTTTTAATTAATGTAGCTAAATTTTCTCCAATAGTACCATGTTTGCACATTTAATAAAGGTTAGAAACAACTCCTGGATTTCTTTCTTTTCATCAACCAATAGAATTATTATTAAATAGAGCTCAGGCACAATAGAGCATTTTCAATGGAGTCAACTTTAGAAAGTGGCTACAAACAGAATCCTTTTGTTTACCCGTATCATTTGACGAAATTTAATTGCATACCCTTTGAAAGTTACGACTTGAACTTTACTATTGTTATTGTTTGTGTGGTCATTTATTTTTATCCTGTGTCTTTGCTATAATAAAAAGTGATATACTTTGGGCTGAGAATAAAGTTCACCACCCAATATTAATTACTTGATGGACAGACTTCTTAACTCGTATAGCTAACAAAAGGAGCATGAAATGTATAAGCATGCTTGGAGCACTGTTCTCGTTGGAAATGAAGTTGGCCAATTCTAAGTTCCACGTTGTGTTATGATGCACAGTGTCCTGAGATAGCTGAATGCCCATAAACTATTGCTTTCTTTGTGTCAATTTCTACCTACAGAAGCTTGTCAGAAATTAATTAGGATACTGTCGAAGTGGGAGCTTATTATTAACCTTCAATGCATACACACAAGGCTTAAACTAGTTTTATGACCTTTGCATTTGTATACATGTATACATAGCAGATTGAAAACTGCAGGCTCTGAAGTTTCGAAATTGATACCTACTTAGGGATGGATTTAGGGGGGGCACGATTGGAGTCGTACAAGCCTCCATTTTTATCTCCTTTTTTTTTTTTGCCACTGGCACTTCAATCATTTCTGTTCTGGACAGTCATATTACAATGCTAATTATTGTATGAATGAATATTAAAATATAATTCTGAAGAAAATACAATCTACCCAACATTACAACATAAGTAGTTAATCCCTTCTTAAAATGAGCCCCCCCTCCACCCCCTTTAAAAAAAAGTCCTAGGTCCACCGCTGATACTATAATTGTCTGACTATTTCAGTCTAATTGAATTAAACTTCAACGTTAGCTGTACATGGGGCTTTGACCACACCATTTTTAACCATGCCCCTTCATAAGAAAAGGAAGCTTTGCTATTTGCTGCTGCTATTGTAACAGCCCTGCAATGTAAGAAACTCTATTCAGAGCTCTAAGAATATAAAGTAAAATCAACAAAGAACAATTGCTTGTATGTAGTAGAATGTCCTTTGTGCCTCCTTCCACCAAGGTCTATGATAGAGCAAACATCACTAATTGGAGCTGAGCTGTCTAACTTGAAAAAACTGCAACATTGGGTAGTGCTAAGAGTTTTCACCTCTGTTTATATTTGTAGTTGTCTGCTCAGCAAAAATTACTCGACTATTCTCTGTGCTCTTATTGAATATAGCCACAGGTTTATATAAATAATAGCAAAGGTGATCATGCTATTTGGGATTAATAGCATGATTAACACAATTGAAATAGCACTTGGCTTTGCCTCATGTTAATTCAATTGCTTTATGAGTGCTATTGATCCCTAGTAGCACAAGTTACTCGTGCTATCATACTCATTAATAGTAGGCCAGCTTTTTTCAATCATTTGCATTCAATGTACACTGTATCTTTCACTCACTATATATCAGGATTAGCTTCCTTTAGAACTTTGTTTTCAACCTATAGCTCTTCCTAATCTGTTGAAAAAAATCCCGTCTAATATGGGTAGAGCTTCTGCAGTAAAGAATGACTTTGTCTCCAATTGAAATTACTCAAACTGTACATTTCCAAGGCAGCTGCAAGCATGTGCACATACCCGCACTATTTCACTTATACCATAACATTTCACTTAGTTTCCATACTGTTGAACTTAGTTATGTGCTATTTAATTTTCCTGTGCGATATCAACTGAACTGTGATTTTTCCCATACATTTTTGAACAGGCAATTTACTCGCTGCACTATTGCAAGATATATCCTAGAATTTCAAATTATAAAATTTAGCTAAATACACTTACAATGTGACGTTTAATGTATCTGCTTTCACCTAGTCCATCATCTTCATCTCCACAAATACTACTCAAATGCAATAGGCAGCCTCCATAATTCTCTGAAATGTAATGTAAAAATACTGTAAGAGCATAGTATATGCTCTATTTTTATTATCTTACTGATAACAGATGCTTCAGCTGCAATCTGTTCTGTCAAATCCAGCTTCTCCAAATAACTAGTACCTTGCATAGGACTAAAATTATATTAAAAAAAGAGTGATAAAATATTCAGTTATTATTGAGAGCCTATTGACTCATTAAGTTATCATTCTTGCATATCTACTGTATGTGGCATGTGCTACTGCACTCCTGAGCTATATATTATGTTCCACCACATACAGTTATAGTGAAGATTTATAGTTTGTTAACCCTCAGTGAGCATGCATAAGAGTTTTATAGTAGTCATCTTGTCCATTCGTCAGTCTGACTGTCAGCCATGCTCTGATTTTGGAGATTACTAAAATAAATGGTTGATTTAGGTATGAACTTACTCAGAACAACAATTAAAGAACTTTTATTGTCCTTTTGGGGGGGCTGATTTTTGAGAAAAAATGAAGCTGTGAGCTCTTTGGGCAACATTGTCACATTGTAATCACTTGAGCAAATAATTTCTTGCTGTCCACAGTAGTTTGCTTTATACTGTGAAGTTAACTGAGTGCTAGAAGTGGAGTTTTGCATTGAAAATAAATACTGGTGAGTGTCTCTGGCCTGTATAGCTTCTTATCTTATGAACACATCATTTGCTCAAGCTAATATGATACCAGATTAGAAGAACCAATAAATGATTTTTTTGGCCTGAAATGATTTTGTAATAGCTTGCTGGTGTATAGTAGCGCTAAGGGTTTGCACTGCTGGTGCTTCTTTATTTTTATTATTATTATTATTATTATTATTATTATTATACCATATATCATTTTAAAACTCGGTCGTTATTAAGTGGCTTGAGTACTTTTTGTAGGAACACTGGTCGTTTAGAAAAGCTATCCCTACTATAGTCAATGGCTACATAGCTACTTATAGCTACTTTTAGGACGAAATACACTGATTGATGCCTTCTAAAACTAGGTGAACAGGATCTACACTGTTAAAAATGAGGAGTTCAGGTAACCCCAAAAGTGGGGTTCCAGTAACTTACGTGTTCCAGTGTTCACTCTGTGATCACAGAGTGAACACTGGCTTTATATTGGGTATAGTATTTAAAATTTTGCATTGGGTCTTACTAAACTCATGAATATCATTAAAATATCTTAACTACCATCCATGGAGTTCCGCTAACTCGTTTACTGATTTACTCCCCAAAATTAATATCCCAAGGAGTTACTCTAACTCCTCATTTTTAACAGTGTAAGACATCTTCAGGCAAACAAATGAATGTACCTTATTGTTACTTTTGTATACAGATTTTGTAATCAACTTTTATCATAATATTCTACCTTGTGTGAATTATACTTGTGCACAATGGCTTGCTTGCTATTTGTGCTGAAGCATAACACTAGTAATCTATATATATTATTATATATAATAATAATAATATGCTTGTGTCAACGACGACAATGGTTAGTATATAAGTCATTATGATAAGTCAACCTTGAACAAACTGCAACAAAAGCAAACTCAGCTGATTATGTTTCTTCATAATGTTCTCCACAACAGCAAAAAGAGTTAAGGAATCCTCCAGGGGGAACATGGGGAAAATCACTAAAATGTATAAATCACTTAATTCTTAATTAACAGTTTGTGGTTTTTGGTAATTTTGGTCATATCTTTGGTTTGGTACCTCTTACATCAAATTTTAATATACCATCAGATAGCTCTTAGGCCACCAATTTGATACTAAAAGCAAAAAAAAAGATGTGTATTTAACACCCAGCTATAGCACCTGATGCCTGGTGTACATGCTTTACTAGAAGCAGATATCTGTCCTGCATGAGTCATTTAGTCCTTGGTAGAGAAAATACATGTAAGTTTATCATAATAGTTCCACTTTACAACAAGAAGGTTGGTGTTCTATATTTTATTTCTAGTTGTTATTAGTTGTATTTTTGTGTGTTTCTTGGATCCAGTTCAGCACCACTGGTGCACCTGTTCAGTACCAGGCATTTTCATCACTGTTCCCCAAACTTTTCCTTGCTTGGATTTATTACTTGCACCATTTCCATACACTGTTTCTCTCAGTTCTGCTTTATATTGCCAGAAGGGAACAGCATGCCGAGATATTATAGCTAAATATTAGACTTAAGGGGAAGTGTGGGTTACCCTTGAGGCATCTGACTGGTCCCATACAGAGAAACAATTCTAGGGTTTTTTTCCAGCAATGCAAGTACAACTGGTGAATTGCATTGTTTCAAGGTTCCTATCAACATTAGTCCCATCTTCTATTTTAAAAGCAAAGGAGAGTTGAAGTATTAACAAGGCCAGTTATGCAATGAAACATACTATGCCTGGAGATGTAGTGCATCAGAAGTGTCACTTCAAACAAAGTCACCGCTTTCAAACTGCAAAACACTAACCAAGACGATTTAATGCCAAATACAAGTAATGACATAGCTGTGCTTCAGTCCTCTGAGGAGAATTTTTCATTCAAAACGGATTGTTTTTACTGTGGAATTAAACTAGCTTACTTGGAAAGAAAAAGAAGGTACGATGTTCTTCAAGTGAAAAACTACCGGAATAAGCATTTTACATGTGCATGGCCTGGATGCTGCTGATAAAATCTACAATCAGACTTGCAGTGTCAATTTTATGAAGAAGCAGATACCATGTCTCAATCAGAGGGGTAGGAACAAAATAATAATATGGAGGGCAAGATCACTGCAGATTGTATCTACGATACATACAAATATAATAAAACACTAATGCTTTGTTCTTTGAGAATATTTTTGTTTAAGTGAAGTGGTAGAAACAAATTAAAAAATGATTTTAAAGGAGTCATCGTTCCTAGGCCATTATGAGTATAAGGTACATCAAGTTCACTCAAATATTTGTGAAACACTTACTTGTACATTACTAAGCTATTTGTGATATTTAAAGGCAAATTCACAATATTTTTAGCTGCATACAGTTCTCATTGTCACTTTTCATAGGTACTTACTATACTGATTACAGAAAATTGAGGGGGCTAAGCTCCCACTACTCTAAGTTGGATAGCTTCCTCCTCCCCCTACTCCTCCTGCCCCTATTCCTACTCCACTTGTCTCAATTCAATGCAAAAAGTTTCAAGGCTTAGTGTCCTCATAATGACTTGAGAATAGAAACATTTTTGGAAGTTGCCAAATACCAGGAAAATAACATTAATCATGACATTATAGGAGTAAAAAAGCTACTGGACACTGCTTGTGCATCTATTGTAATAGCCCATGAAGTTTACACCCACTGCTGACCTGACTGACTTCAAGAAGGCTAACATGGAGTACCATTAATGGCCAGCATTAAGAAATGGTTCCATTTCCTCTTAACTAGAGAGTAGGAAGAAGGACTGCAAGACTTGCATGCAATCAGGAGATGCTTATCTTTTGATTGTCGGTCAAGAGGGTTGTTCAGTGTGTTACTACCAGCAACACTGTCCTAGTTGGTGACGACACTAACCTCTGTCTTGCTCTGCTAACATGCAAAGCTTGAGTCGAGTGATCTCTTCTTTCATCCTGAGCCTATGAAGAATTCTAAAACGCTTCACATCTGGAATATCAAGGCCACCAAAGAAAGGCTTGGTCAAAACATTTACAGCAACATCCTCTTCATACATACAATTCTTGATCATTTCTATATGGGATTAAAACAAGCAGTGTGTTCCATGAGCAAGCAGAGGCCTTCAATTCGAATTCAGTGTTATGCAAAGTGATGATACAGCAGAAAATGCAATAGATGTACGATGGAAAGGTCATAGACAAACCCGACATAGTCAATTCTATAAAATGGTGGCTTCTAAACATCTTATGTAAACCACAGTCCGTGCCACCAGCTCAGTAGCAGCAAAGGATCATGGCCTTCGTGTGTATACCTTCAAGTTAGGGAATGGAAAGAATCTGCTGGTGGACTTCATCTAGCTGACTGGGGATGGCAGGAGTGTGAAAAGGTGTTTGTGCTACTCCAAGCATCTCTACCTCCTGCTCCTCAACACTTGCTGCAGATGTAATTGTCATATTGAATGTACTACTCTGAAATGCTCATGCAAGAAGTGCAACATCGAATGTACTTATGTTGTGGCAACAGTAAGAAAACTGGTTGCATGAACATGTCTCATGATGATGACAAGAATGAAACGTTTGGTAGTCAAGTAAATCATTTAATTATTATCACAGATAGTTAAAAATAATGTAACTCATTCATCTTTTGTCTCTGACTACTAACTTTAGTATCAGAATGTTGGCCTATTTAAGAGCTATCTGATGATATATTAACTTTTGATGTAAGAGGTACCAAAACAAAGATATGACAAAAAATACCCAATACCACAAACCATTAAGTAAGAATTAAGTGGTTTATACACTTCACTGATTTTCACCATGTTCCCCCAAGGACAATTTCTTAAGACTTTTTTTTGCTGTTATAGAGAACATAATAAAAAAACATAATCAGTTGAGTTTGCTTTTGTTGCAATTTGTTGAAGGTTGACTCAGTATTTTTGACAAAATGATTGTACTATACCAACGATGACAACCGACAACAGTGTGTGTATTCATGAATAATTCATGTGCTGATCAGGGTTTGTAAAGCATTATCAATTACCTAAATGGGAAAAACGTTTGACGAGAGAAAAAAAAGGGAATAATGAGCAGCACTCAGGGGATTCGAACCGGCAACCATGAGTGCAGAGCGCACACACAAACCTTTAACCAGTCGGGACCTAACTGCTTAATGATATCATGAAGTGCCTTATTGTATCCTATACAAACTGAACACTGGGTCACTGAACTGGAGTTAGGAAGGAGTGTTCATCTACAGTAGCTAACCATAAAGGGCATCAGAGAATCAGGAGAAGGTAAGGGTCAATAAACATAGAAGCAGGTGAGAAAAAACAGACTAATGTAACTACTTCAAGGAAAAGGTGAAAGAAAATTCACAGAAGGACAGAGATACTGGGGAGCAGGAGAGATAGACAGAGGAGGAGAAATACATGATTTGAAAAAGGATGACTGAGGAACATGAGAGAGAAGGAGAAGGAAACCATGGATAAAAGTACCTTATGATACTGTACTATTAATTTTCACAAGTTAGTACGTCAGGCGCCACTGTGTGGTGGGGTACTTGCTAGTAATAATAATAATAATAATAACAACATCAATAATAATAATAATAATAATAATAATAATAATAATAATAATAATAATAATAATAATAATAATAATAATAATAATAATAATAATAATAATAATATGTCAGACATAACCTAAATCTAAATCAAAGGTGTAAACAATTGATGATAGTGTAGGTTACTAAACCAAAGGATTCCATTTAGTGGAATATGGGGCTGGGTCAACCACCAAGCAAGCACAAAAATGCAAGGGTCAAAGTGCAAAATGACATACACATGTCCATACATGCATATATAAATAATATCCCCAATTCTCAATTTCACACCACTGTACAGTGTACTTCGCTTGCCAATTATTAGTATAGTGGTGTGCTTTACCACATACAGCAAGTGAGCTAGTCTAACTTCAAGATTTCATTACTTTGTTATTTATCAAGACACTTTACCAACTTACATAATTAGTGGCGTGGGCGAAAAAAGTGGTCGCTCATACCATATAAACTAGTGCTGTGCTTGAGCACAAATGGGAGAGAGCCTGTGCACAAACGAAGCACTGCAAAAGAATTTATCAGCCCGATTTAAGTAGCCATTGTGATCATACTGTAGCTAACAAATAATTTCTTACCTCAATTTCCTGAGTACTGATATTTTCTGTAGTCCCTTCTGACTATCTAAATTATCAGTAGCTCTTGACAACAAGCACTAACAGCTACTATATAAACAGCCAATTTTTTTTATTACGTCTGGTAAAGGGTCTCAATACTGTAGTAACCGTTTGTCATAACATTTTGGGACTTGAAAAAACAAGAAGTTCTAAAGAATTACTGCACAGTATTGAGTCTAACAGTTAAGTGGTTTTGCGGCATTTAGAAACAACCTAATAGAAAGGGGCAAATGGTTAATTTTCTTGAATGATATGGAATCGCTAAACCGAAAGATTCTGTTTAGTGGAGGTATGGGAAAGAATAGACCATTAAGCAAACACAAAAATGCAGAGGTCAAAGTACAAAATGACATACATAAATAAACAAATATCCCCGATTTTTAATTTTGTTACCTCTGATATTGTCTCGCTCGTTTCACTCGCTCGCCAATAAGCAAAAAAAAAGTTTCTAATAAATAAATAAACACCACGGAATCTTGATTGTATAACCCAGTATAGTGCAGCAGTATAACAAATTTATTGTGCACTTTCATGTAAAAGCACCAAAGTTGGTACAGATGTAGAGCAACACCCAATAAACATTTTTGGATATGGAGGCACTCACAAATGTTTCTATGGTTGCCATAGCAACCGCTTCAAATTGGTTGTCATGCTAAATTTAGATATATGGCGCTTAAACTGGTTCTGACCATCCAAAACCAGCATGCTGGATAGCAAACAAAGAACATGTGATCGTGATCATAGAAAATTATTGGAATCATAAAATTGGAATCATAAGTACATGCTTATGTATGCTAATAGTGTCATGAATTGTTGTGTGCAGTTAGCTTGCTGTACATTCCCCTTCACACTTGCAAAGTGCAGTGCATTGCAGTCCAGCTTTTTTGCACTTGCAGTTAGTACGACATCCCTTCTTACAACCACAAGAGATCAACTCATAACATGCCTTCGAAGCTTCAGCAAGTGTGGTCCAATGTGGTTCATACAGATCTCCATCAGTCTTGATCCAACCCCAACTACTTGGAGAAGGGAGTATTGGGTGCGGAACTAGTGCTTGCCCCCAGACATGTCCACCTTGGAAGACAGCTCTTCTGACATGCTGTTCTAAAGCAGCATGTGATGGTGGAATCCTCTTCACAGCTGTAGACTTGGTGAAGAGCTTCTTCCTAGCTTTGTTAACACTGCTACAGGTGCTGGTTTTGTCATACATAAGTATGACAAATCTCTCAATCACCTGCATGGCTTGTTGGGGTATCTCAGTGGGGCCATGAGCCAGGGCTAATAGTCCACTAGTAAGCTCAGGAAAAGAATTCCATGCTGCCTATGCAGTCTTCTTGCCATGCCCAACAAATGCCGACACGGTGTCGCACCCTGTCAGTGCATGAAACATGGGAAGGGCTAGAGACTTCTCTGATCCAAGACAAGCTGCTACTTGGTGGGCTGCTATATATCGGAGATGCTTTCCAGCTCCAAAAGCTAGCCAAACTTCCATGCCTGCTGGCAGGGTTGCAGCTACCATCACAGCTAACACCACAACATCAGTGTCAACAGTACGTACCAATATTTGGTGATAATCACACTGTGCAGCATGTGCTATATGCAACATCATTCGACTGTCAGCCTCTTCATGATTGCATGGTGCAAGTAAGTGTACATCTGGTTGTGCTGGCACACAAAGTACCTGGTCCCCATTAGTAATGACAAGTTCTCCTCTCTTTCCTGCTTGAAAGATGCAAGGAGTTCCTTTGAGAGAAAACAGAAAAGTTCACTCTTGTTGAGGTCCACACGTAAGAAGCTTAGCCAGTTCGATGGTAGAGGTGCGGAGCCAACAACACGTCTGCGTACTCCTTTACCACGTTTCAATCGGGCTGTTGCTTTGAGAGTGTCAGCTAAATACCTGTCCCATACCAGATCTAAACGTGACACATGATGAAATTTTTCTGTTATGTGAGGGATGAATACTTGATGAGCATATTCTTCAAATGTTTTTGCAGCACCTGGCTTCAACATCTGAACAATAACAGCTCCATCAATGACTATAGTGGTGACTTTGGGTGCTCTGTGCTGTACCTCAGAAAGACCTTCTAGACACTCCAGCATGTCACTCTTAGTGCCAAGGTTGAGCTTCCCTGCTGTAGAAAGTGATGGGGGACATGATTGATTCTCATGTCGGAAAAATTCATCCAGGTTCCCATCACGTGTCTGACATCCAATATATAATCGTGAGAAGAGTTCTATATCACACTTCAAGGAGCTCAACTGTTGCTGTCCTTTGGATGCCTTGAGTACTGGAGTATTAAACAGTGGTAACTTATTGCGATGGATTGTGTCATGAATTGATTTGGTCCTGTCAATAAGACATTCCTTCGTGAAAGCTTGAAATTGATCCTGACCAATGCACTTGACACTTTTGACTGTGTTCACAACAGCAGGATTTGTGATTTCCTTGGTATCAAGAACAAGTAAATCTTGGCTTTCTTCTTTGAATGGGTTTCCTAACTCTTCAATGACACTCACTAAAGAGTTAACATCTCTTGCAAAAGATGCCTGCACAGCAGGTGTTTGATCGTGGTGACGTGTGTCCACTTTGCGATTCTTTTGCACCTCAAACTGCCCAATTACTCTGGCTATCTCTGGCCCAGCTATCATCCAGCGCCTCAGAGCACTCGGATTGTCAGTAAGGCCAACTGCACCACCATCACCCTTTACATGAGCGTTGTTTTGTTCATGAGCTTGATCTATGGGCATAGCCGAGAAAACTCGCTTCGTCTTCTGAACTGTGAAGTGGCCAGCATTGAATTCCCTGTAAATATCTGGGTGTGACTTGGAGAGTAGAGACATGTCTCTTAGATGTACTGGAATCCAGCGGGCATAGTTAGTGTGATTAAGTGCAAAAAACCATGGAGCAAGTTCCGCTAAGGCATCAAGGTACATGGCAAAATTAGCTTCTCTGAAAGAGCGCACGAGAGTGAGAATACAAATCTTTAGCTCCATTGCTATTGCCCAGTATTGAAACTGGGGGAAGTTTTGTTTTCTCTCATCACACCATGAGTCAAAGTCCAGTGGGGCATCTTCTGAACAGGTAAGACTGTAGTGGTCATAGGCACAATGCTGCAGAATATATAAGGCAGCAACTGTAACTTGGTGAGCCCTTCTTGTGCGCATAACATGCGATGCTTTTTTTAGCGAATCAGCCATTCCCACAGTCACGATTTGTGCTTGGACCAGAGCTTCAGCCCAGCCACTGCCTTCGAGCCAGTCACCAACGGTCTTCAAAGCTGCCATTTCTATGTGGAGGCCACCAAACATTACCACAATCTTCTCTTCTCCATACTTCTCTGGCCACTGCCACTGAATCTGTTTGGCCAAGGCAAAGAGTGGCTGGTCGAATGTCAAAACAGGAGTCTGTCCTGCATTGAGATGCTCAACAGCCCTTCTCACCATATCCATGGAATGCCTAATCATTGCCACTGTATGTGCACTTTCCTGAAACAGAGGGAGCAAGGCTGTTGGTGTGATGATCCGGTCCCTTTTGTCTTGATTCTGTGCATGAAAAGCAGCCCATGATATGTTCTCGGCACTTCCAAACTCAGTGCTTTCCTTCAGAACACATCTCACATTTTTCAGCCATTTGTATTCTCCCTCAGCCTGCTTCTTGTAGTCATCTTGTTTAATGGATGTTAAGTCAGAGGCAGGTACAGCTGAGTGTTTAACACTTGTTGCAATAGGTGGTACCTCTGTATAGAAACGTGGTAGGTGGGCAACAGTTCTTGAACCAGCACCAGTTACTACAATGGCACTATGCACTACCATTTCTTCATCATTGGTGGGGTGCTGCATCAGTGAAATTCCAGTACCATGAAAAGAATCCTTGGCTGTAGTAGAACTGGAGTTATGGTCAAGATTGTCAATAGCAGATGTTGTGAATAGACCCTTTTTCAACATTGGGGGACAGACAACTTGCTCCGTATGAAAAAGTTGACACATCACTGTTTCCCATCTCAGCTGAAAGGTGCAGTACTCGATCGTAAGAGATGCTGAGGCCAAGACTGAAAAGCTTGTCCACCAAATCTTTTTTTCGAGTTTGTGCATGCAGCATTAACCCAATGTAGATAGGAAGAGGTGATTCTTGTGCAGATTTGTGTCGGACAGCTCGGCTGCTCTCTTGATGTTGACGCATATGCTTGACACTGTTGTACTTCAAAAGCTGGGCAATTGAAAGTGCCGCTTGTTTTGAACACTCATAACTTTGGTCCTTGATACTTGGGCCTTCCAGCACCATACTGACCAGTGCAAGCAGCAAGTGTGGCACAGATGTCTCCTGGCAGTTATCTTCAAATGACCCAGTGAAGGGTTTGGAAGAAAAGATATTTCGGCGGACAATTTGTGCAGCACGAGCAAGAATAACAGAATCACGATCTCTGTCTTGTTCACAGGCTTTACCAAGTGCAACACCAATGTCATCATCGAATACAAGCATGATGTCTCTCCCCTTGGTTTGAGCTCGCATATCAGGAAAGTGTTCAAGTAGCCTTTGCTTCAGTCGTGTTGTATGCATCCTTTTCTCACTCACAACACCAAATTGTTGCATCCTAGACTTGTAGAGTTGGGCCACATCAGCAAGCTTGAAAACAGGTGCAGTATTTCCTTCTGAACGAACTTCTTCAATAGTTCAGCGAGAACAATTCCTGATATTTCATTCTCTTCAGTATGTGCTCCTTTCTGTGTGTGTACCTTCTCTGCACGGTGATACAGAGCTAACAAGCACTTGGAATGGTATTTTGCTTCTAAGGCTACCATGTCACCAGCAAAGAGCTTGGCTAAGAGCATACTGTCCCCAGTAAGTTCAGCACACTCACGCACACGTTGGTCTACCTGAAATGTTGTCACCTCATGTAGGCCATCATTACCAGCCGTTTGACCACAGAAAAAGCAAGAAACCTCAATGGGCATACTTGAAGACTGCAATCTGCTACATTTGCGTGAAGCACCATCCCTATCTGGGCTTTCATGTCCTCTCTTCTGTGCCCTTTCCAACATTTTTTTGTTGTAACGGAGTCTACATGTCTTATGCCACTTAGCCTGATTTGTAATCATAGCTTCTTCAATACCTTGGCCTTCATCAATTCTCCCCAACTGTAAGGTTCCTGGTAGTTTCCTCAATTCATCAAATTTGACTAGATTTTCAGCAAGGGAGTGGTATCCCTTTCCACCATCTTTCCTTTTTGAATGCAAAGGGCAGACTAGTGACTCAACTGTCTCCTGCTGGCACAGAACACAAAGATCCCAGTTAGTTTCAGCTGGCTGGCGAGATGTAGATGCCTCCCAAGTATCCACAAGTCTGAAGTTCTTAGAGGATGCCATTTTACTAGATCTAGTACCATGTGCTTTGCCTGCATGTGCATGCACATAATGTGTACATGCAAACATGTACAAACACCCTATTATCACTAACAGCCTGCAGCTGCTTGCAATAGGTATGCACACCACCTTACTAGCCCCATGTATAGCTGCCATTTTGTAGGTGTTGCTATGGCAACAGTGAATTAATTAGCGAGTGCCTCCATATCCAAAAATGTTCATTAGGTATTAACCTACATCTATACCAATTTTGGTGCTTTTACATAAAAGTGCACAATATGTCCACTATTTTGGACTATGCTGCTGCACTGGTAAGTGTCTCGCTCGCTTCGCTCGTTTGACAATTATCATCATCATCATTAGTACAGTATTAGCAAGCGAAGTGAGCGACATTTACTGGGACTACAAAATCGAGATTCTGCAATGTTTTTATGTTTATTTATATAGTACGTGTGACCACCTTTTCACTCACGCTACCAATTACGTAAGTAAGTAAAGTGTTTTGATTAAATAAAAGAAACAAAGTATTAAACTTGTCTACCCTTTAGTAATGAGTTGCAGGCCTCAAAAAGCTGGCTTTTCTTCAGTGCAAACTAAATGCCTGAACTTTTGCTTGCTTCATAAATAGCATGGCGGATCCAGGAAGATAGCACTGTTGCTCTTCATCATCATTGAATGAGTCAATTTAGAGTACTTCAATTTCCAAAATTATTGACATTATGCTAAGCTGTAGCATATATTATATAGTTAGTTCTCACTTCTAATTGTAAATATAAGAATAAAATTTAAAGGTTTTTTATACAAGGAATTTGTAAATATATATAATACAGTCGAACCTCCCTACAACGGGACTCCGAGAAGCGGTCAGACTCTCAACAACGGTCAGACCGTTGGGAACGGAGTATTTTCTGCATGTATGTAATGGTTTTTTGACTCCAAGTAACGGTTGACTCTCTACTCCGGACAACGGCCAAGTTGTGTGCCCCAAAATGTAATGTCTTGTACAAAATTTACTTCTCGGGACGGCCAGTTAGCCACACCCAACTTATTGAGCCTCCATTTTGCCTAGCCTTTCAATTTTAGCTTGCCACGCCTAACTAATTTATGACTTGTGTGCCTTTCAATTTAATAAAAGACATAATACTAAATGAATGCTAATACTAATTTTACGTTCATTACAGATGTCCCTCTATTAACTAGTTCTCTCATTCGGCAGACATAAACAGGTGGGCCGAACACGCGGTAGATACAGGGCACTTCCAGGCCATAACCGGCGCCTTTGTTCACTCTCTCTCTTTGGACCACAGCGTGTGCTATCTACTGGATCCACGTCAACATGCGAATCAGAGGAAACTTGAATTGAATTCTGGACATTGAGTGAAAAAGAGGAGCCCTGGACTGATCCATAGACAGATCCATTTAAAAGAAGCTTGTTGCTTTTACCTTTAATGTCCTTTGGGTTTGCCCCAGAGGAAATCAAAGACTTTCTCTCCTTTAAGAGAATACTCTCAGAGTTTCTCTTTGAAGGAATCATATAAGGTTTTATATACACCTTTCATTTGGTCAATTTACTTCGGTTGGATAGGATTACAGACACTTCAGTTGTTCTCAACAACTTCACAAGTAGAGGTCGAGGCCTTACATGAGAGGGGCTATATTTACCCATTCTCGTGCAATCTCTAACAGAAAGCTTAGAGATATCAGGCATGAGTGAAGATAATACTGATATCACTTGCTTTTGATTACTGTCTAACCTAACCTGATGTGAAGTACCTTGAAGACATTCATCAATATCGTATATCACTAAACTAAACTTCTTCTCTTTACTGTCATTATGGAATCTCATTCCATTCCAGCTGACTGGAAGGTACACAAATTATATCCTCTCTACAAGAAAGGAAGTGTATCTGAAGTTAGCAACTACAGGCCTATTTCTCTCCTAAACATTCTTCATAAAGTACTAGAATTAATAGTCTACTCTAAGATAATAGATTTTATATATCAAAGACACAATTTGGTTTTATCAGAAATAGATCCACTCTTCAACAACTTCTTCTATCATAGCTATACTTCAGTTTTCAATTCTGTGGAGTCAAAGCAACACTCAGAAATTGTGTTTCTTGATTTTGCCAAAGCCTTTGATTCAGTCCCCCACAATGAACTTCATCTAATCCAAAAAACTCCGAAATAAGGTCAAACTCTCTACAAAGGCCAAAGGGTTCGTCCCCATGCATGGCTGTTGTTCGGAGGTTCGACTGTATATAAAATATAGCTAGGCTACGCTTGCTCACCATTTGTGCTCAAGCATATTACTAGTTATTATTATAAATTACTAGGGCATACATACTATGAGCAGAAACTCCTTTCGCAGTGAACTCCTTACGTACGCACATATAGAGTTAGAAAAGCAAGATATCAGTAATGCATTGGTAGTTTTTGGTTTTTATCGCCATAAATTTGTGGTGAGATAACCCATTCTGAATGATAGTAACAACAGAAATTGCTTTAATAACCTCATGCAATGGCATTATTTGACCACTAATCTAAATTACACACATACCATTGTCATCATCATCATTACTGTCATACAAGCGTATTTTAACTCCCAGCATGCATGCAACAGAGGGTTATAGTACTATTATTGTCTTCTTGGCAATGAGTCATTCTTGCCACACAACAACAGGCCTCGAAAACAACACCTTCACAAAAATTGAAAAAGGCACCAAATTGTTGTACTCGACAATTTAAGTTCCTTCTATCCCGTTCAAATGTGTTTGTGTTAGGTATCAAATAAAAGCCCTTTTCATCAGGAGTATAAAATCTAATCACATTTTATCAGAATCCTTTATCTAATCATAATCAGTTTAGTACTTAGAACTTTAATCCACATCATGTAGTGTTACTAGGAGATAAGGTGCTTAACATAAACAGGTGGAAAGCTGTCCTGTTTGGTATCAAAGAAACAAAGGCATAATTCTAATCATATTAGTGGGACATCAGGGTGTTTATAAATGATATTCACTAACTCATAAGTACTGTGTTAAAGACAAATATAGCAGAGTATTGTTGCTTTGAAAGGAAAAAACATGTCCCACACTTTATTCAGCAATGGTCACTCCTAAACGCTGACTACAAAAAGTAAACTAGATACTTTCAATTTCCATAGCCTTCAAATAAAAGCAATGGTGATTTAGCGATGACGTCCGGTGAGGTTCACAAGACAAAAATTATACTACACTGAATCACTTCAGTCGACTTTAGATGGGCATGGCATGACTGTTAGTAAGTACAATCAAACACATTCACTATAGCTAAGTAACTGAACAAGTGGAATGGAATGCCTTATGAAGCATTCCTGAATTGAGTACACAATAAACAACAACTCAACTCTAATAACTAGATATTGGATTTATAGTTAGTTCACATGAAATGTGGCATGTAATTAAACTCACACTGACCTTTCTTCAGTAATCAAGTCCAAATAATGGGTGGGTCCATATACTGAAGTAGTACTCAAGCACACAATTGGAACTCCATCACAGTTGACTACAATAAAACAGGAATATTAGACAATAATTCGATACTAATATTGAATAAATTTGAAATATACCATATAATCTAATTAACATGTAGAGATATTTCATGGTATACAAATAATATAGTCAAACAGTGCTATTAAGGTCCACAAACACTGGCTCTAATCAATCCTGATTCACATCTCATCTTAATAGTCGAATTCTTATTATGTACTTCTAATTATTAATAATCACATAACTTGCACTATTGCTTACTCTCATCAAAGAACTTGCACAGATGCTTTACTAGTAACGAGGACAGAGGAAATGTGACCACAATTCCATCTATACCTTTGTTTCTCCCGATTTCCAACAAACTAGCCCAAGTAGACTCTTCTTCCAAAATGAACAATACAGCTGAATTCAAAATTAATGCCATATAAAATTGCATGTTATATATCAAACATTAAATAATAAGAACAAATAAGCAAATTCCCTTTGCTGAGAATAATATTGCTAAACACTACTGAGAGAGAGAAACATCTGAATACTAGATAGGAAAATGCAAAATTAACTTGTGAGCATGACTAGTAGGTTTTTACAAAATTATGACAGCATAATTTTGAGCATGAGTGCCCTTAGCATAAGGAGCATTAATGCTAGCATAATAAGAGAATAATGAAGGTACATACTCAAATTTGATAAACCTTTCCTTCACAGATATTAAAGATTCAGCTGCTTTCTTTGTCATTTTCTACTGTTTTGAAATAACTAGCAGTATCTTACTTTCTTGCTGTCCTTTCAGATAGATTTCTCTTAAAATTAATGTGTTTATAAATATGATTCATGTGGTGCTTTACTTCTGATTTTTACAAACTAAGCAAAATTAATTTCTTTTCTCACGACCAAGAAGTCATCTTGGAAATTCTCCATCACACGCTATTCTATCACACAAACTACCTAAGAATAGTTTTCAATTTTGTTGAGGGCTGATCTGTTACAACTACTTATCATGCCAAGGTCTTTATACATCCAAGAGAAGCTGGAAAATAATATTTGATGTAAGAATAGAAGTGTGAACTCTTGGTTAGATGGAACTGCACCAGCTGACAACAGGTTCTAAAAATTGTGTACACCAACAACACTATTAGCCATACTACCCCTCATCTGTATAAACAAGACTATAAAACACTTTGAATTCAAATGATCTGCAAATCCCTCCTGCTATATAAACATCCTACAGAGCAGTAATACATTCACAGTATATGTATCATGGAATAGTAAACTAATGATGTGCTTCAGCATAAAATGGTGAGCAAGCTGGTCTAACTGAAATTCAAATATGAATGCTAGCTGCTAATAATAATTTCTTAGTTTAATATTAAGTATTATTCTACAGCCCTTATGGGCACTTGTTCCTGGATATACCAGCACAAGTCTTACATCGTATTCCCTCCGTTACTTGACTATTATTTTGACAACGGATTTTCAGTGGGTAAGTAATTAAATTCCGAGGATGAACGGATTCCAAGGATGAACGGATTCCGAGGATGAACGGGTAAGGATCTCGAAATCAAAGGATTCTATTTAAAATAGCCGCTTTTCCAAAATATGCCCCTTTCTAAATACTCTATTGTAACGTGGTATTCTCTCAGTTACTTGACTATTGGACAATGGGGTAACAAATATGTTACGTAGGCATATAGTTATAACAAACAGCGCATTAAAGAAGATAACTTACCAGCGCCACTAAAAGAATAGAAATGAACGCCACTAAGTTTATAAGACCTAACTGCTGAACGTCTGTCTCTCCGGCCCATTCTGTCTCCCTAGCTCTTCGCCGTTTTTTTTTTTGTTTTGTTTTTTGTTTGTTGTGTTCTTTTCCAGTTATTTATCTCCCGAACTTCGCCATATACGCTTATATTTGAACCGGTAATATACACCGAAATCTCCATTGGTGAGGGTCTCAATTGATGTGTGAGAAAATGTTCACAATATTTTCATCACATTATATGCACAGTTTTATACTAATCTGAAGGCATCGTGTAATTATACTTTCCATGAAACTGGTACTGCAAATGTAGCTAATGGCAACATCCAAAGACACCACTTCAGAATTCCACTATCTAATCAGCAGAGTGAGACTACAACCATGCATGGTTTTTTTGTTGTTGTTTTGTTTTTTGTTTTGCTTTTTTTTTTACCCTTGCCTTCAGCCATGGCTAGGAATACTAAGATTTAACCTTACCATTTAACTTGAAAGCACTCAGAGCATCCACACCAGCCTGGGTTCTCTTGGTAACTAGGTATCTCTCAGGATCTGTAGCTGCTAATCGAGCACCAACCCAACTACCTCCAAGAATAAGGCACTTTTTCATTTGTCCTGTACAGTCTTAATAAGCGAATAACTGAAAAAAGGTGAGTAACTGGAAAAAAAAGGTGAGTAAGTTGGCAGTGGTAAACAACGTCCCTTGAGGTAAGAGTGGTCCCCATGGTCGTGATTGGTACGGTTGATTGGGTTGTAGCGGGTGTATGTACGTTTCCCTCCCAGCCGAGACTTTATCAGTTGTGGAATCATGTGCTACGCTGGTCTGTCACGCGAAATTTGGTCCCCCGCCAAATACGGTCCTGCCAGACTGAAATTGGCAGCCAAAATTTCAAAATTGCTAATTTCGGTCCGCCCGGGGTGCGCTCGAATTAAATAAAAATTTGAATTATAGAGGTGTGGGGGATTCCAAGTGGTTGATATTGACACCAGGACGTACTTTTGTTGTTGTTTTTTTACCCAGTCTCATTGTTGGAGAATTTGAGACAAACTAGCTAAAACTACAAGTCAATTGGTAGTATAACTAAAACTACTCATAATATGGAAGAAAAACTAAAAATTATCTAAATCTTCAAGGGAAAATACTAAAACTAAGCATTAAGATACTTTTTAGTACTGGAATCTCTCAACCAAACCACACTAACAGCATTATTGATGATGACTAGATTATACCAGAATTAAAAGGGAGATGCTTCAGTTTGGATAGACATGAAGGCATTTACAAGTTTCAAAGAATATTTACAATTGTATAAATTTGCAATAGATAGTGATGTATAGCTTTTTAGATAACTGGGTTCCAGAGTTTCCTACAGAATGTTTGTTGGAGATATAGCTATGTTTTTCCACACCAAAATACATCATCTAAAGTTTATAGTTATTGAGACCTGATGAACATTAAAAAAAAAAAAGCTTTTGTTAATGTTACTATTAAAAATTGTGAATAAAAAAAGAGAAAATTTCATAATGACTTTTGAAACTTAGGTTCGTTACATTACTGATTTGGATGAGTGTGGCAGGGAATGGTCAATGATGTCTAAATTGGTAAGCAAATAAATCAACTGTACAGATGAAATGAGTGTGGTCAACTAATGACAAGGAGTGTCGTTATTTTTTAATTGTGATATATCCAGGTTAGTAATTGTGATCTATGCCAAAAGATACATGGCAAATTAAGCCAATCTACTCCAGAGCTCCATCGAGTACAAGTTGTGTCAGCATGGCACCACATTGGTATTGACTTCATTGGCCCCATCTCTCCTGCATCACCTCAAGGAAACTGATACATCTTGACTAAACCTGTTTATTTCACAAATTTTGTTGAGGCAATTCCTATGAAATGTAAATATTTTGAAAATGTAGCTGCTGCATAGTTCAAGGTAGTCAAACTATGCACTGTGATGAAGTCTTGAAGCTTATAGGTATTTGTGAGAATGGGATTTGAAAGGTAAACTCATCAACAAGAATTACTAAAGAGCAGTCTAAACATATAACTATACTGACATGACTCACCATCTCCAATTGATCACACAACGATTTTTTTTTCCACGACTAGGTGAGACTAAATTTGGCAGTGGACAACATTTAGCAGCCATATTTAGTCCACCTGGACTGAATTCGGCAGCCAATTGTGGTCCGACAGTTTTTAGCAGCCAATTTCAGTCGGGGACTGATTCTGGGTAGGACTGTCATGCAAAAAATGGTCCACGTCAAAATTGGTCCAGCGGACCAAATTTGACCGAGGAAAATGGTCGGGAGGACCATTTAAATGGTCCGCCTTATCAAAAATGGTCCCCTTTAAATACTTGCTTTATTGTCCGCTGAGGACTATCCAAGCATTATATTGCAAGGAGTAATTTTGTTTCAAGTAAGCATTATGAGAAAATGAAATGAATGATGGAGATGATGAGATCTGAAATGAAAAAATAGTAAACTCTTTAGAAATTTGTAATTAATAATTCTTTTCTGTTTTATTTCTGAAGTCATACTAATCCTTATGTCAGGAACATCACTCTATGAACACATATACAAGAATTGAATATTCATCATGGTTAATCCATCTCAAAATGCACTCAATTATATCCTTCAGTTTTATCACTACAAAAAAAGTGGCATTTCCTGACATGGACTTACATGGACAAACAGACAGAAATTTGAAGGAAAGTTAAAGGAAATTTGGAATTTCATGTATACATGGTGGTATAGGACATGGCAATGCTCTATCATATACCACCATCTTTAACTTTCCTTCAAATTTCTGTCCGTTCGTCCATGTGGGTCAATGTCAGGAAATATCACTTTTTCTTGTAATGTATAATTATATCATACCTGATCTAAGCTTGAAACTAGTAAGCCAAAGCCTTCAAGCCTGGCATACTATGGAATTATAAAATGATATGAAGTCATAAATATCAATTATTGTATAATATTTTTATGTTACCAAGAATGTGAAGACACCACAACCATAACTGTTGGAATATTCTATTAAGGAAAATATACTGTAATAAAAAATATATTAATACATAATTTTACATCTAAATTTACCTTTACACAAATTAGCTTCCATTGTGAAAAGTTTTGATTACTGTAGGCATGCTGTAGAAGTAGTCTATTTTTTTAAAAGATACCACAAATAATATAGATTAGCAGTAGCTAGCTAATACAATATTACTTACAATATTTTGTTCAAACTTTGACGAGTATCTTTCACCAATGAGTCATAATATCGTAATTCCTGTGACTGAAAGTCAGCCACAGCTAAGCTCCAGTGAGAACCAGTATTTACTGGGAAGAGGATTTTCTTGTACGATTGCTTTGACTAAATGTAACATCAACATTACAAGGTAGAGTATATATTTTAAGTACATAAAAAGATCACCTTCCTCCATTTAGCTATATCACTTATAGATGTGGACAGTGTTATGTAGTAGAAGCAAGAAACACAGCATACTGAATTTGGGTGTTTTTGTTGACTTCATTCATAATTAAAAGCAAGTAGAAGTCAATAATCTAAAAAAATATTATTGAATAATAAATGCTTACTATTTATGAAATTTATATACCTTGTTTGTCAACCAGTTTCTTCCATTTAGTGTTTTAAGATCCTTTCCCGTAACAGAGCAGCCATTCAGAACAGACACAACATCATTGGTACTACGTAACATTTTTTGTCCACCGTTGTTATTATAAACACAAATTAGCATCCTGTGTTTAATACCCTTACCACTGTGTTGCTGGAAGAGGAACTTGCTACTTTGGAGTCCATTGTAATTATCAAGATAAAAAAAAGCAAAACTTTTCTATAAACTTACATTTATCACTCAATTTATTACATCTCCTTTGTAAGCAACACTCTTTCTTGCCCCTCTTCCTCCAAACTTTGGCATGTCAAGGCAAAATACACAACTTCCACAATCACTTGAAGTGCAACCAGTGCATAATCCACATATTTTGCGTCGACTCACTAAGCCAGTGATAATCATTGCCACTGGCTAACTTAAAAGATGAGTAAGCTACCTGTCATACCTTGTGACTTTTGTTCTGTTCCACAAACTTGCACTTGAGAAGTATCCTTAAATTGGCGACTGTTTTTTTTCTGAGTTAAACTAAGAACAAAATTGTAAGTTATATGATTAATTTCATGTGTATAGCAGCTAAAGCACCTGTTGTTTTGTTCTTTTGTTCTTAAAACTTAACTCCTCAAATTCTTCATGCAGATGACAACCTAAACAATCCAACCATTTATATAAGTGATAATCTTATTAAAGGCTTTTTTTACCTCACTGAAAGTTTTCTTTTTCCTATTCTTTGTGGAGGGTAGGTCAGAATAGGCTGAATCTGTCAATGTGCTAGTTACTTTATAGCATACTTGCTATTGTTTAATTGCAAATACATACCATCTCATCACTCAAATTGAAAGTATCCTTAGCTGAAAGTTTTCTTTTTCCTATTCTTTGTGGAGGGTAGGTCAGAATACGCTGAATCTGTCAATGTGCTAGTTACTTTATAGCATACTTGCTATTGTTTAATTGCAAATACATACCATCTCATCACTCAAATTGAAAGTATCCTTAATCACCAACTTCAGTCCAATAGGATACAAAACATCAAGAGCGTAAGAGTAAAGCTAATATAAAATGAAATAATTTAAATAATATTCATTTAATCATAATTTTGCATGAAGAAAAAACTACCTTCATAGTATGTGTACATATATGAGGCACCAAATAAGCAACAACTGCATCATACTGTGGTATTGTCAGACATGTTAAGCAGTTGCTAGAATGCCGAAGTTGATCTATAATACATATTGAAATTTATACTTGTAAACTGGCATTTATTATAATTGCACAAAAACATATGTACTCTGTTTTCTTATAGGTTGATCATATTATACTCTTCTGCTGATATTTTCTTTAATAATGGTAACACCAGTGAAAAATTTTCTGTCACTTCTAACTTCTAATAATGTCTATGTAATTTCTCACACATTTTGCTTCAGCAGGCTCATTTGTTGGAGATGATTGGCATTCAAGTTTGGTAACAACTTTTACCAACATTATGAGTGAGTTGTATATGGCTTACCAATGAATGAGGTGGGGTTGAAAGACATGGTGATTCAGATCTTTGTTGAAAATTTCACTTTCACAAACCTAAATACAAATTTTATCTCCTAATATCTTGTTTTTAAAAAAACGATTGAGAGGGGGTCAGGAGTGGAAGGTCCCATTTTACTTCACCAACCAAATGAAAACTTCATTCAGTGCTTACTGGTGAATCAGAAGGTGAATGAGAAGGTGATTCAGGAATTAATGAAGCAAAGCTCTCATTAGAATGTTCTCCAATGGCTTCAGGTTCACTATCAACCAAGATACAAATTATTCTTTGTTCATATTGTCACATAAAAGCAAGCTAAGAACAGTAACAAATACTTTTTTCTGTTGACATTATGAATGCTTATATTATATCTGACTTACTGGTGAATGAGGAGGTGATGTAAGAGTCTTATGTGAAGCAGTTCTGCCTTGATAATGTTTAATCTCAGGTCGATCACAAGGCTATATAAAAATTGTTGCCTTTATACCGACTGTAACTTCAAAACAAAAAAAAAACCTAATTCTGAATACTTTATATCTGTTTCACCTTCATCCAATACACTATAATCACTGCTCTATTAGACAATTGGTTAGTTCAGTTTACAGTGTATTAAAAGGAAATATCTTACAGTGGGACTCCGTGTATCTTCTACTGGATCACTTTCATCTCCATCCTTTACAGACTAATGTATATACAATAATATTAGCTACCAATTATTTTAGTGTGTGTTTTTTTTTAAATAGCAATTACATGGTAAATCTTTAGATGGTAACCATTTACTCTTGGAATAATATCTGCATCATGGACTCCTTGAAGACGAAACAACCCTCGTCCAAGTATACCAGTAATAGTGTATGGTCCAAGCCACTTATTGTCCAATTTTCCTCCTTCTCTTTTTCCTGGTAAAGTCTTTCTTTAGAACCACACTGCCCAGTCTGAAGATTTCAGGAACACTATGTTTCTTATCATAGTATTTCTTTTGTTGATACTGTGCTTGAAGTATGTTTTGCTTAGCTTTTTCAAGAATAATTTGATGTCTCTCTATTTTCAATCTTGAATCATCTTCTGTTGTACCTGCAATAGCTATTATTTAAAATATACTCTATGATTGTAAAAGGTAATTTCTTGCCTTGCAGATCTTGCACTGTTTGACATTCTTCATGAATATCAACAGCTAGTACAGGTTTTCTTGCAAACATTAACTCAAACGGTGTAAACTTTGATGATTCATGAGAAGAAGTATTGTAAGCAAATACACATTCATCTAAATAATTTTCCCATGTAGATTTCTGTTGACCAATTTTGGTAAGCATGTTTTGAATGATTTGATTAAACCGTTCATCCAAACTGTTGGCCTACAAAAGATTAAATATAAATAGTATCATGCTGTCGCATTTTTTCTTTTCATTTTGACCCTTCTTATGTTTGAAATAGCTGAATATAGCTGAAGCTATTTCCTTTCATTCTACATACAAAGCAATTCAACAACACACTGATCTATCCCCAGTGTTCTCATGAGTTCCTTGTTAAGTTTATTATTGAAATCAGTACCTTGGTCTGTTGTGAGCATTTTGCATATATGCCCATTTTCATGAATACCTAAAGTGAACTGTTAGTAAATAATCACTGACAAACAAAAGTAGCTGTACCTTATAAATAGCCTTGCATATTGTAGAAGCTTCTTTATCAGGGATTGGAATAGCCTCCACAAACTTCGTTCGTGAAATAATCACTTAGTGTCATAATGTATATCTGTTACCCTGATGAGACACCTGTGAGATTGGTCCAATTAAGTCTCTATACCAATGTGATGCCAAGGGGAAACTACAGGCACTGGGTGAAGTTCAGGCTTTGCTGTACTCAATTTTCTGTTGGTCCTTTGGCAGGTATCACAAACAGCAACCTGCCACACTAATCAATAAGCAAGCAAGCAAGCAAGGAAGGAAGGAAGCAAGCAAGCAACATAAAGCAAGCAAGCAAGCATTTATAAATCATAAATAATATAGAATTAATAAATAATAAAGATACAATAAAAATAAATAAAGAATAAATCATAAATATATAGTACGTGATAAATAAGAATAATAATGAATAAATAAATTAATTAATTAATTAATCATTTAATTAATAAGTGAATTAATAACAGAAATAAACTACATAATAAAATATATAGATAAATAAATAATAAACTAATAATTAAAAAAAAATAAATAAATAAATAAAAAATAAATAAAATAAATAAAAAAATGTACAATACATTTTTTTTCTTAATTTACCATTTGTTGGATATCCTTAGTCATTCCTGGCCAGTAAAATCTTTCACTTATTCTAGCCAAGGTTTTTCGAATGCCAAAATGTCCAGAAGTTGGGTGAGAATGGCAATACTGTTTGATTCTTTGTCTTTCGATAGGGTCAATGATAACTCTAACCTATTATAATTAGATCCCTTTAGGCATCTAGAAGTTCATTATATTGTTTACCTCAGTACCCTTGGTGCAAATATAGTGAATTTCTCCATTCTTCAGCACAAAGTTTGACTTTCTCCTTATTATTCTCCTTCATTTTTTGTAGACTCATCTGGATAATTTCCACTTCCCACATAAGTGCAAACCTTCTTTATCAGTTCATCTTCCCTGCCCACTATCATGAACATACAAGCAAAGATTACTTCACCAGTGAAATGCAGTACATGTAGCTAAAAAATGTATTCTATTATTATCATTATTGTTATTTTTTAATTATCCTGCTATAACAAACTTTATTTTATTTCTTCTTCTTTTATTTATTTATTTATTTATTCATTCATTTATTTATTTATTTTTTGGAATAGCTAGCTATAGCTAAATCATCCATATAACAAAACACTTTGCAGGGTAGCTAACTATAGCTACCTATAGTAGGGTACTATGTTTAGTGGAGAGTAATGAAAGATATTCAAAAATGTTCTTCACGCTTTTTCAACACTTCATGATGATCTACAGAATTCCAACACTTCATGATCTACAGAATTCCCACTCAAACAAAAATTCTGGATAGCTATACAATACATTCTAAATAATTTACCAGTATTTCTCTGCTCTTCATTAGATTCAGGCAATTATCCTCTTCCATTTCAACTAACTACGGATTCACCTGATTTAGCTAAGGCTAGAAAAATTAGAGAAGTGATTAAAAAAATTCTGAATACTGGAAAAGGATTGATGAAACAATGGTGATGATTACCAGCTGAAAGAAGTGATAATAAAGCTTTAGAATGCGATCTATTCACTACGCTTAGTATGTGGGCTGGCGCACCGGAGGGAGACAGAAATTTGCAAGGGGTGACCAAATTTGACAAACAATTTGTAATTTAGGGTTATCGTAGCCACTCAATCAGCTCTTTTTCGGGGTCCCAATCCTGTACTTGAGGAATAGTCTCGTGTAGCCAGACTCTTTACCTAACAGCTACCACACTCTAGGATCACCCGGTTCAGGAATATTTTGCGATTGAACGTATCGAAGATTCCAGGAAACCTTGGATGGGAAGTATCGGGTGAAACTGGAATCTTTCCTGGCCCATGCGCGTACACGAGTCGTCACCCCCAGCCACACCTCTATCCGACCTAGTCCTTTCCACCCACGCAGTGAGCTCCATTTTGCTTTCTCTGGGAAGCAAGCCTTAGAGCGTGGGTCTTGAGCTGTTATAGCTGCGATCGAGCTTCCGACATTGCTGGACAGGTTAGGGAAAGCATTTATTGTTGCTCAGACTTCCCATTTCAATACTCTATTCAGAGCTGGGGTGACTGGTGTTTCAGTGAAGCATAGGCACGTCTGCATGTGTTGGAAGAAGCTGCTGATGATACTGGCTTAACTGTGCCACAAGTAGTAGTAAGTTATGAAGATATGACTTAGTATAGAATGGCTATTTTATTTATTTGGTTTAGAATTGTGTGAAGGAGAAATAGTAGAAGATAAAGCATACCAGAAACACTGAATCAGTGAAGACTTTTCAAGATACCTTTGACGTCCTCCCCCTAGGGCTTCCTCCTCAGGATCGGGTTGTTTATCAGTGATAATTCCTCAAACACATGGTTAAACTATTACATAATAAGTAAATAATAGTTAAACCATTTGTTTGAAAAATTATCGCTCCATCCCAAAAAGGGCATTTATCCCGAATTGTCATGGTTTAACTATTTTATATCATGGTTATACCATTTCATACTGTGTAAGTGACCAAATATTAATGGCAGGTTTTGACGGGAAAATTTGGTCCAACATTAACAATACTAGCAAGTACCCCACCACACAGTGGCGCTTGATATATTGCAAAGTAAATGCAGGTAGCATAAATTATTTTATTTTTTATTCATTATCATCCTCTACCACTTGGTTAAGGTTGCATCAGTTTCTCTCTCCTGCTCTCCTTTCTCAGCTTTTCTTATCCCCTCATTTCCTTTCTTCAGTTAGTCATGGAGTCCCTTCTCCTTAGTCTCTCTCTCTCTCCTGTTTCTGAGTCTCTTTGTCCTTCTATCATGATTGTGGACTTGGTTTTGCAAAACTTTTGCTTCTTTACCAAACTGTTTAAGCTCATGAATTATTCATGAATACGCACCATCATTGTTACTGACGCACGAGTGTATTATTATATAGATAGCATTGCTTAGTGGAATGTTCAGCTTTGGTTTTTGTCTTCAACACAATTTACAGAGAGCATTGGCTATGCTGTTGTAATTGAAACAATACAAATTTGAGGTGTGTTTGGAAAACTTAACACACACACACACTCACCCATATGCACGCCGCAAGGTGGTGTTTCAATAAGCAGCTGCCAGGACTAAGCTGTTCGTATTATTATTATCACTAGTGGTGTGTTTCAACACAAAGTAAGTGAGATAACTCAGTTATGTTTTAGGATTTAGTAATATTACATTCTCAAAAATTTAGCAGCACTCTGAGGTCAAAGTGCACTTGTCATGTAATAATGGTATTTTATTAGGAGCTCTTATGATCTGCTACGCATTGTTAAGTGGTAGAAGTTATAGTGATCTAGCTACTTGTTGTGTAACAACGCTGATATGGTAATGCAGTCTTATAGTCGACTATGTGTTGTTGATCAACTAAGTAAACTAAATTGCAAGTCCTCATACCCCAAGGATAGCCAGCTTTTATAGACACAAACATTAATTCATTAGGATTCTTAAGACGCTCGCGCAAGAATTACAGGAAGCTGAACTCATGTGGTTTGATGAGTATGATACTGACGTATGTGTAACAATGAGAAGTTAGAAATGATGCAACGAGCAACCGAAGGTGATATGTGAATATGATGAAGGAAGAATTGTGCTTGCTAGCTAATGTGGAGTGATGGTGAAATGATAACTAGTGGAATGTTCAGCTTTGGTTTTTGTCTTCAACACAATTTACAGAGAGCATTGGCTATGCTGTTGTAATTGAAACAATACAAATTTGAGGTGTGTATGGAAAAGCTGAACTTGACAATTATTATGGTTATTATTATTATTGTATCCTATGGGGTAGGCACCCACTATCACAACAGCGCCCAATCTGTCCATTTCTCTGATAATATTAAAGCCCAGGTCTTAAATTGCATACACGAACAAGTATTCCTTGTCAATTATGTGGCCAGCAATAGAAGTCGTTCTTCTGCTGTGCCATTTCAAGAAAATTGACGGCAGTGAAGGCAGACTTTTCTGACTAGAATTTCAATGGCGAATATCCAGAATGCCTTCAAGATTATTGAATGTGATTTCTTATGTTAAAGTCGAGTAAGTAGTGCAGCCTGTGCAGTTTTTCAATAAGAGAAAGTGAGGATTGAACAGGGAAGGCAAAGTCCACAATCATGGATTGAAGTACAGAAACACTGAGAATCAGGAAGAGGTACAGATAAAGGAGCAGAAGGGAATCCATTAACTCAAGAACGAGGGAAGGGCTCAGGAAGAAAGAGAGCAAGAGAGGACAAATGATGTAACTAAACCAAGTGTTTGAGAATTAAGAGATTAAAGTACATGTACCTTATGCTACTGCGCTCCTAGTTTGTGAAACATGTTACATCAAGCGCCACTGTGTGAAAGAGTACTTGATACTTATTACTATTATGCGATGTTTATTATTATTATTGCTATTATTATTGTCATTTTTATTATTATTATTGTTTTTGTTGCTATGTCGATAATATTATAATTAGTATGAGTAATAGCACAGGTAAACTTGATATTAGGGATTAATAGCACGAGTAGTGCTATTTCAATAGCTTTACGAGTGCTATTGATCCCTAATAACACAGGTTACCCGTGCTATCACTCGCTAATAGTAGGCCAACTTTTTAAAAAGTCATTTGCAATTGTAGCTACACTGTATCGTTCACTCACTATCTCCTTATTTCAAGATTAGCTTCCTTTGGAACTTCGTTTTCAACATTATGGCTCCTAATCTGTTTAAACATTCCGTCTAATACAGGTAGAGCTTCTGTGGTAAAGAATGACATTGTCTCCAACTAGAAACTACTCGAACTATATGTTTCCGAGGCTAACACTGCATGCGTGCGCACTTACCCGTACTATTTCACTTAGCTACCGAGGTATTTCACTTAGTTTCCACTTAGTTACCGAGGTATTTCAATTATTTACGTGCTATTTCACTTTCCCTGTGCAATTTCAATTGAACAGCCATTTTTCCTATACATTTTTTAATGGAAAACGTACGTGCCATATTATTATTATTATTATTATTATTATTATTTTATTATTATTATTATTACTATTATTATTATTATTATTATTATTATTATTATTGTGATTAGTTGGGGGAACCTGGTATTAGATTCTTACTAGTGATGCGCTCTAATAGCACAAAATAGCGAAGCGAGCGATGCATGTTCCCTGTAATTGCAGCTATTCCAGGCTACAAAATACTGTCAAAGTGAGAAAACAATAGTGGTGGCTTTTTTCTATGATGAAGGCTCCTGGTACCGTAATCCTCAGGAATAGTCTAATAAATAAATTAGGAACATTTAATGGCTTTTCAAAGAGAAAGATTCTTTACTTTGCTACCTGTTTCTGTTTCGTTTTAGCTCTCCTCCTCCTTGCCCTGTTTTTTTTTTTTTCATTTCTTATCTCTCTTCTTACTAATTTTTCTTCTGGAGTTTCTAACGCCCTCAAAGCTCTTGACCGAGCGTTTCTAACGTTTTGTCTCTCTTTCGCAGAATTTGTTTCACTGGGCATCGCTACTTCGTACGGCGGGTAAACAAAACAAAATGTTGCTAACTAGGTTACCCGGCCTGCGCAAACGCGTAGGAGAAAATTTGCACACGTACGCCCACGCAAGAACAAAAACAATTCCTAGACCTAAATATATATATATATGTCGCGAACTCATTAGAGAGTCAGCTCCGCTCGCTTCACTGAATTAACTGGTTTTGATATGTTCCTCTCATCTCCTTCACCACACTCACTATTAAAGCACTGGCCAGGGAGAAGCGAGTGGTATGTGGCAGAGTTCAGTCAAATACATTGTAATTGTAATTAAATACATTTTTTTTGCAGTAATTTCAATGTAATTGTATTTGAGTGAGTCTGAGCTCTATGTATTTGCAATGTGTTCAAATACTAGCAACATTTAGAATTGCAAAGTTTGGAATACGTGCATTGCAAATACAAAACAGAAATGAAAAGAGGCGAGAGAAAGTATGGGCAAGTCCCTCAAAAATTACTGGGGAAAAAGAAAGTGGAAATACCATTTGGATGTTTAATTGGAGGTCACTGTGTGTGTGCGCGCATGTGTATGTACATGTGTGTGTGCACGCATTGTATGTGTACATGTGTGTGTGCGCATGTGTGTATGTGTATATACGTGTGTGACAGCAGATAACGTATGTGACATACACATAACACTGTCGTGTTTGTTTTTGTTTGTTTTTTGTTATAGTTGTGTTTACAATGGTTGTGTTGTTTTTAGATTATTGAGCTACAGCAAATGATTTTTTGATTTATTTATTTTTTTAGAGAAAAGAACACCATCAGTTGAGGCTGTCTAAATATTGATACGTCGCACCAGGACAGTGGCAGCATCTGGGATCACTCCAGGACAGTGGCAGCATCTGGGATCACTCCAGGACAGTGGCAGCATCTGGGATCACTCCAGGACAGTGACAGCATCTGGGATCACTCCAGGACAGTGACAGCATCTGGGATCACTCCAGGACAGTGGCAGCATCTGGGATCACTCCAGGACAGTGGCAGCATCTGGGATCACTCCAGGACAGTGGCAGCATCTGGGATCACTCCAGGACAGTGGCAGCATCTGGGATCACTCCAGACAGTGGCAGCATCTGGGATCACTCCAGGACAGTGGCAGCATCTGGGATCACTCCAGGACAGTGGCAGCATCTGGGATCACTCCAGGACAGTGACAGCATCTGGGATCACTCCAGGACAGTGGCAGCATCTGGGATCACTCCAGTACAGCGGCAACCAGTTACGAGTGGGATCACTACAGGATGTGTGTTCTGATGAGTGGAAATTCTGGATATCTGATTTTGGGTTCTTCATGAAGGACTAATACCAACATATTTTTGTAAACAAACAATGGCCATGTTGTAATGTAAAATAATTATTGTCATCTATATTTTGGCTCATTGAATGATGTTGTAGAAATGACACAAACATTATATCCATAAAAGCCAATAATTAGTGGGAGGGGGGGGGGCAAAGATCTGTGATGCATGGTCTCAGCATGGCACAGTTTATGAGTATATTGTAGGAGGTGAATACCCAAACTAATGTTGGGGTTAGATTAAATCCTAAGAGTTCCCTGACATGCGCAAAAATTGATACAGTAGAACCTCTAAAATGAGAACAATTTGGGACCTAAGGAGGGGGAGATGGGCCATACATTTTTTATTGGAATGCGGGTAGAGGAAGTTCACTATACAGAGGTAGAGAGTTCACTATCAGAGGTTTCACATGCTCACTTGGTGCTGCTTATAACTGCTGCATGGTAGTCCTCAAATGGTGTATGGGACGATTGCTTGCACATAGTTCCTGATGTTACAAATACTGTTTTGGCCAGGGTAACTATACCGGGTATATTATTACACACCAATATTCTGTAAATGCATTTACAGTTGAAATTATTTAACAGTGAACTCTGTAACGAGCAACACCATGCAATGGATATTTTACACCAGTGTATGTAAAAGTCATACACATTTGTTATACACATAGTATATTCCAGTGACTTTTATCTTACTTACGTCACCAGTGTGTATATTTTGTAAGACTGTATTACTGGAGTACTGTGCATTACCTTACACCAGGTATATACCATACTATGTGTACTAGGTATGTTGCTGGAGTATACCCTATGTATTCTTGATGATGTCTTACCACAGCATGCAGTGTATAGATACTATGTATACTACAGTGAAACCTCTCTACAAAGGCCATGCTTGGGGTCAAGTATTTTGACCCTTGTAGAGAGTTTGGCTGCTTTCAGAGTTTATTTTTTATTGTAGTAGATCACTGTGGTCCATTTACGCTGGCTGTTGTTAAGAGTCGAGTTGTTCTTCAGAGTCCCTTTGTAGAGAGGTTCCACTGTATATGTATTCCAAATGTTTTCTTAATAACATGATATATAGAATTCTTTGACAGTAATACTGATCACTTTTAGCTAGCTATGTGGTAAAAAAATTAATAATAATAAAAAGTCTAAAAAAGTTTTGAAGAGTTTGATGAAGCCACTATCCAGGGCCACGCTTGATGTGCTGTCTGTCACCATCCCGAGCTACTCTGGTTTCTGTCATAGCTGCAGTCCTCATCAAAGTATCAATTACTTCTCACCTTCTGCCCATAATGAGCCAATCGGTTTCTGAGGATAATAAAAAAAAATAACAAAAATTGGCTGTAAACAATACCACGCTTGCATGAAGTATATTTGGCGAATAACATGACATAACTTTGTAAAAAAAAGTGCCAATCCACAAACAAAGACACTCAACTATCACAATCATTCCACCACACACAACTTCAATTCTGACAAATCATACGGGTCTAATTACAACGAGATAAGGAAAAGATGAGAGCACAAAAATTTGCAAAAACAATAGGAGAATTGAGTAATTTAAATGTTACTAAATGTCATTTGATGCAATACAAAAGAGCAAAAGACAAAGGGGAAAAAAAAAAAAAGGAAAAAAAAAAACAAGAAAAAAAAGAAAAAAAAAAAAAAAACATGAACACAAAGCAAATAAACACAAAATTTATTAATCAGAAGTAAGCTGATCTTTTATCAAAGTGAAATTTTTTTTATGAAGAATAGCACACATGCAACAATATAAACTTGAAGTGACAAAGTGCATTACACACAACAAATAAACAGCAACAGCAACAAACAAACAAAAAAAAAGTGTTATATAGAGCAAGTCGCCTGTAACTCTTGTAGACCATTCCGGTTCTATTATCTACCGGCATAGTTTCTGGACACCACGGAAAATTAAATTTATCAATTGGCATAGCATACAGACATTCACAAAAACACCCAAATAGTAATACTGAGTTATGTAATAGCTATTTTTTTGTTCGTCTTTTGCTAGGAAGGAGTGGCCACACTGTGCTTGTGACTTGTGGGGACAACACACTGCCAGGAAGTTTTTTGGATGATTAAGGTCAAGAGCATATTAGCCCGCACGATTACGATGATATTTCCATATTATAAATTATTTACTTTTTCAAAGAGTTGCACCACTCAAATGAATGTTAATACTCCACAGCTTATTTTTGTCATAGGAAGGAAGAATAGTATGTGTGTGTGTGATGTGTGTGTATGTGTGTGTGGTCAATAATTGGCAAGGAACATATGCCATCAGACGTGTCGAGCTCCACTACAAAACAATTTCATATACACAAAAACACAGACAACAAAGATATTTGTAATACAAACAACAAATTATTCATGCTCCTATATAATTGCAACTTTATGATGTATTGTATGCGGTTTCATACAGGATTTTTGTTTGGGAGGGGGGTGGAGCTCCGAGTGTACTTCGCCAGGTTCGGCACCTTCTCCTTCATCACTGGAAGACTCTGCTCCTGTTGCCTCATCTGCGTCCTCTTCACAATCGGGTTGGTAACTGCATACACATCTGGTCCTAGTAGTACATTCTGGTAAAAAAAAATTAAATTTTTTTGAAAATTTGAAATTGTTCAACAAACCACAACCCACTTTCAAACCTCAAAACTCAATGAAATATATATATATATATATAGCTAAACAGCTTTCTCTATCTAAATATAGCTATAAATAAATTGTCAGTATATCAGAGTTGATGGGTCTGGTCCACCAACCCTGATACAGGGCCTCCTATAGCCCTAGATGTCGTCTCCCTCCTCTCCGCTTGATCCTGAGTTGCTAGAGTCAGTATCAAGCAAGTCAAAACTTCCACAGCAACTGTAACTGGTAGATGCCATCTTTCCAAACTGACTTCGAAAAAAAAAATTTTTTTTTGCATAGTTACCTGGATCACACGACACGCTCACTTTTTTCCTATGATGTAATAAGCATTACCTAAGACTGTACGTAACGGGGAGGCCCCAGTTGAAGTGGCGATTTTATTTAAAAAAAAGAAGACAGTAAGTCAAACCGCAAAGTCTTGGTGGGCAAAGAAGCGGTTGTTTCAATGTGTTATGGAAGGCTACTGGGCTCAAGCAATTTTTTGCTGCTTCTACAAAACTGGATCCATAAATGAAGCTGCTGTGAAGAAGGTAACTTTTTTTAAAATTCGACGGAAAACCGATGTTTTTTTTTTTTTGCCGAGGAAGAAATAAACGCAACTGCTGTGAGGTACTGTCGAAGCAGTCCTGGCTGAAAGCTATTTTAAATGCTTTTCCAATGCATTGGGCACCTGTGTATGCAATCTGAAGGGTCTAGCTATAAAGTAACTATTTTTTTTAAATTCGGAGAAGCCAACCGGTCTTCACCCGCTTTTAAGCGGGATCCGGAACGAAAGGGTTAAAAAAAAGAAAAAAGAAAAAAAAACACCTTCAGTCAGATAAGTTGACTCTAGTAGTAACTAGACTTCTGAGAGACATTCAATGAAACAGTGTGCTGTGTATAAATCATTGAAACCACAATGAATCTAAATTCTTATCACAATGTTTCAACTTCATGCCACCACAAGGATAGATAATTTTTACTTTTTATTATTTTGGTATAATTTATTTGTGCTATTCTTGCAGCACACACGCGCACACACATACACACAAGTTTACTGGATATACCAACACAAGATTTATATAGTATTTTCTTCATGACTTGACTATTGGACAAAAAATTTTCAAGTGGGTAATCAAATAATTTCCTAGGATAACAAGATTGGTAAACCAATGGATTATGTATAAGCTAAGCCGTGTTTCCAAAACCTATACTCTGCTTTATTGAAGCAAGTTAAAAATTTGTCGATTGTTTTTGCACTATCCCTGTAGCGTTTAATGGTCAATACAAGGCCTTAGCTTGCTGATATAGCTATGGGAGAGTTTCTAGATAGAAAATATCTGTGAATTGACGGAAAAGCTTAACCGTTTAAAAAAAAAAACCGTTATAGTAAACGATGTCGGCCGTTTAGTCCAATCGGTACGGAACGCAACGATAAATACTACGGTAAAAAAAATACTATTTTACGGCCTTACTACGGAACTGAATGTGAAACATTTTTGTCTCCTACTGTATACTGACATGATCACTACAACACTTGTCAGTTTACTCTATACCTCCCAGTACATGGTACACTTCTTATAGTCAGTACTACAGAAGGACCCTCACTGCTACAAATTGTAATGTTGGACCATTTTTCCTGTCAAAACCTGCTATCTAGGTCGACAACTAGCTAACACAAAAAAGCGAGGGTCAAAGTACAACATGACATATATGTCTACACGCAAACTAGTATGAGCTACAGGCCTTGGCATAACTTCAATATGGTTGTTGAAAATGAAATGTGTTTACACATTCATTGACGACGAAAAAAATATAGTGCTGCTGGGTCTGTATGCTTTTATAAACTAGTGATGTGCCTGAGCACAAATGGCGAGCGAGCCTAAAGCTATACTATTGTTAAACGATTGATTTACATTCATGCTATTAAAAAAAATCGAGATTTTGAAATAATGTATATAAGGTAAGGGGGGATTCAAAGCCATAGTAACCACACCCTACAACAGTTTGAATTGAAAAAAAAAAAAAAAAAAGCATGAAAAAAACCCAAAAAAACAAGTCACACTATTTAAGTGTTTTATTTGTGATATTCATTAGCTAAGTAGTAGTTGTAACGCATAATACTTTCACACTTAACTGAACATACCTGAGCAAGGCTTACCTTCGTGGTTAGTCTAGTGGACAATAAATTGTCAAGTATAATAGTTCGTAGGCTTATAAATGTCAAATCGCTACTCACTTACCACCGCCACTAACTCCAATAGAAATGGAACTCCCGAAAGTTTTTGAGTTCTAACTGTACCCGCAAAATAATTCAAAGCAGTAAACAATTCAAATTTAGGATGATAAGGGTAATGATCGATAAACCAGAGGAATCTGTTTAGTGAAGTTTGGGACGGGGTCAAACGCCGAGTTAACACAAAAATACGAGAGGGCCAAAGTACTAAATGACATACATACATCCAAACCTAAACAGACAAACATCCCCGATTTTCAATTGCGTTACTCCTGTAAGTGTCTCGCTCGCTTCAATCGCTCGCCAATAAAACAAGAAGTTCAGGCGTCTAGGTCTGCTCCAATTAGCTTGGACCCACCACTCACTGCTCGGCAGATCCATTTCTTTATTTTATCAAGACAATTTACCAACTTATGTAATTAGTGGCGTGGGCGAAAATAGGGGGTTGAATGTTTCATATTAATGAGTAAAAAATAAATAAATAAATAAACCAGAGCTAATTTTCGCTTTCTAACAGCCAATATCTAACTGGGTTAAGTTTCAATTAATATAATATTGGCTATTTGAACGAGAACATTTGCTATTATTATCTTTAAGCTGAGAATGACTGAATCATTCAAAAAAAATTAAATATCAATTCATCTAACCATCTGATTTTTCCTATTCCTGTTGAAAATTCTGCCAGGACGTCAAAGGTATCTTGAAAAGTCTTCACTGATTCAGTGTTTCTGGTATGCTTTATCTACTATTTCTCCTTCACACAATTCTAAACCAAATAAATAAAATAGCCATTCTATACTAAGTCATATCTTCATAACTTACTACTACTTGTGGCACAGTTAAGCCAGTATCATCAGCAGCTTCTTCCAACACATGCTGACATGCCTATGCTCTTCACTGAAACACCAGTCACCCCAGCTCTGAATAGAGTATTGAAATGGGAAGTCTGAGCAACAATAAATGCTTTCCCTAACCTGTCCAGCAATGTCGGAAGCTCGATCGCAGCTATAACAGCTCAAGACCCACGCTCTAAGGCTTGCTTCCCAGAGAAAGCAAAATGGAGCTCACTGTGTGGGTGGAAAGGACTAGGTCGGATAGAGGTGTGGCTGGGGGTGACGACTAGTGTACGCGCATGGGCCAGGAAAGATTCCAGTTTCACCCGATACTTCCCATCCAAGGTTTATTCCTGAACCGGGTGCTAGGATTCATGAAAGGGCTGTAATGATGCCATAGTTTCACGTAGCCAGACCCTTTACCACTCTTTACCCGCTACACGGGTAAGGGTCTGGAACACTGCAATAGACTCAGCGGTTCTAGCTCCACCTGAAAGTTGGTGGAGGTAATTAGGCTCTAGCACTATGAATAGCTGACCGAGTGCGGTAAAGGAGTCGAGCGAAAACTTTTACTCAGCAAAATGGATCAATGCTGCCTTTGCAGTCAAAATGTATTCATTCTTTCATAAGACACGAGTAACCCAGCATCTAACGCAGTCTCGTCAGAGATACTCATCACTGTCCATGCGCGAAATTGCAGCTCGCAGAAAGAGTGGCTACAGTTGCGATACTGCTAATGTTATTCATAGTGTTAAAGTCTTAATTACCTACACCAACTTCCGGGTGGAGCTAGAACCGCTGAGTCAATGGCAGTGTTCCAGACCCTTTACTCCCCTACGTACAGGCTCCCTAACCGCTACACGGGGCTGGGGACAATCATGCACCGTGGCTGTTCTCCCCAAGATTTTGGGCTGTGGTTAGTTAGGCAGCCCTCCCTGAAATGAGTGGGCATCTTACTAGTCTGGAGACCCTTTACCTTCTTTTTTATGACCTGCTTTTCTAGCGTAGTGAGCGCTTGCGCTGCGGACAATGGGCGTTGGGAACTAGGTAATTGGCCACAAAAATGTTACACACCCCGAAGGCTAGGCTGCAATGCTGGTGGTTGCTGCGCTTGCGCAAATACTCTGTGGTTGTCCTCAGGTCAACTCGTCCAGCAAACTGGAGCCATCCCTCAGTTCTTATCAAAAAATTCTTCTGATTGGTCCCCTAGCCCTAGCCCTAGCCCTTGCGCGGCGCTATAATTGGTCACGCGCGGCGCTATAATTGGTCACATGATTTGATTAACCAATGAAATGAGTTTTTTGATAAGAACTGCGGGACTGTAGGCAAACTGTGGGCGCCGTAACAGTAATTAGACGACCACTACCACATTCCTCTAGAACAGCCAAGGTGCATGATTGTCCCCTGACCTCTGGCTGCGCCAGACTATTCCTGAAGAGTCTGGCTACGCGAGACTAATGATGCCACTGTTATAAGCTAGGAGAATATACTAGTATACACTTATGGCGTGCCAATAAGTCCATAAGGCAGTTATGGAACACCTTATACCAATCCACCTTCTCTCACAATGCAAGAGATACTTTGTACAAGCATTTAATTAGATGTATTCTCTCTCTTTCACAGGATTTTTTTAACAATACAGAATTAAAAACATTTGGTCGCCTGGGAATCGAACCCAGGACCGCTTGTATAGCGCTCAAGCGCTCTGCCACTGAGTTACGACAACCACCCGTGGAACAAACACTCCAATTCTGTATTTATACCGTTAAGGGGTACTGTACTACTATGCAAATTTCTAAGATTCTGATTATTCGTTGAATTTTTTTTTCCTCATCTAATTTAGCTAGATGAGGAAAAAAATTCAACGAATAATAAGAATCTTTGAAAAAAGAGAAAAATACAGAATTGGAGTGTTTGTTCGCCTGGGTGGTAGCTAGTCGTAGCTCGGTGGCAGAGCTCTTGTGCGCTATACAAGCAGTCCTGGGTTCGATTCCCGGTGGGGACCAGTTTTTTTTTTAATTCTGTATTGTTTAAAAAGCCTGTGAAAGAGAGAGCATACATCTAATGAAGGCTGAGAAAGAAATTGTGAAGCATTTAATTATGGACACTGAAGTTTCTCCTGTGCGGTATTTTTACTTTACATGTACTAATAATGCTACCTGACCCTTTCCCAGCGTAGTGGTAGGAAAAAGGGTCCCGGTACGGGTGGCTAGTGCCTTAACAAGCATTCAAATCGGTGGTGCTGAATCATGTTAGCCTTAAATTTGTGAAGGCGGTAGCTAGATTAGATTTACTGTTTGTAGATGAATACATTACTTCGTACTGTTCACACACAGATTCTGGGAAGTGTGTGACTACAGCTATTGATGAAACTGGGAAAGGAAAAACAGGAGTGTGTCATGATGGCCTTACATCTTGTTTTTCAAGTTAAAAAATGTAGTACGCTTATTCATGTATTTCATTTCATACTTCACTCTTAGCTACTTAGAGATCAGTTTGATAAACACAAAATTTTTCCTTTCATAAGCCAATTAATTTAGCTAATCATTACATAGCTAGTATGCACTTCTTTTGCAAATATGTCACCTGATGAAGAAACTAAATACATTGTGTGTAAATTATGTTTGCTGTCACTGTTTACAACTTGTCTTGCATGTAACCAGAAAGTTGATCCAACAACTCAAACTCTTGGTACACTGCTACGTGCTGTACACCATTCTGTGAGGACTGTGAGTAGTATTACCACCTCATGTCTTCTTTGCAACAGCCGTTAGAGAAAACAGTAAATGCTTCAATATTCAATATAGCTGTAGTGCAGTATAAGCCAGACATAATATTAGAGGGGCCATTAACCCACACTGGGCTCCCCACTTCCTATTCCAATGGGTACATATTTTGTGACAACTTGCAGATAAATCAGCTATAGCTACCAATACTTTGCATATTATTCAAAACATTGCATCTTTTTAATGCAGCGTAAGTTTGTGAATGTATTATTGACAGTTTGCCACTAACTTTCCCTTCCCCCCCCCCCCCCCCCCCCCCCCCCTCACCATCTTCCTATTCCACTGACGCCCATGTGAGTGCCTCTGGACTGTTTAGCTTCTCTTACGAAGACCATGTTATCATCTATCGTTTCCATTGCTCGAACTGTATTGATGCCTGATTAGAATAGCCAATAAGTTATTGTTTGGTCTGAGATGATATTATAATACTAATAGCTAGCTAGTGAATAGTAAGCGCCAAAGGTTCGCACCTTTGGTGCTTCCTTGTTTTATAAGCTATTGTGAATAAAGTTAGCTAATGTGAATGTTGAAAAAAGTGGGCAGTTGAGACCAAAATGTTGTAGTAGTTAATGGAATTGGAATGACATACAAAGATGAGTAGTCCTGGCAAAGATTGTAAATAAAAAAATATTGGAAACCAGTTGCTCTAAACAATCTGGTAACTAGGAATTTTAAAGCCAACCCTCAATCACTGCCTTAAATAAATAAATTTATAAAACAAAAAAATTTTAAAAAACGAAACATTTCAAAATGAAAAAAATTTAGTATATTTCAAAAAAGTTGGGGATCAAGAAAGACAAAAGTCAAACTAAATCCCATGTGTTTGACAACTTGCAGAACTTTTGAAGTTGACAAATGGCAAGGCATGGTGATTTAGGGGTGAAGAATCACCATTCTATATTTGGACAAGTTTTGTAATGGTTATCTTTCGAATTCACACTTTTTTGCTTTAAGATTCCTTGTTTCCATATTTTTAGAGCAACCCTAAAAAAATTTCCAACATTAATGAAGTGATGTTGTTGTTTTTACAACTAGTTTTATTATTATAACAGGGCGACAAGCATATGATAAAATCTTTGTGGGACTTCACTATGAAATTTTCGTATTATCTTTCAAGTTATCTTAGTATCCCTTCCTATCGACACTTTGGTGGTTTGGCCCGCCAGTATTTATATAAGTATAACCAATCCCCTTGCCCTGCTATGGTGTATATATATATATATATATATAATAATAATATTATATAATATGTATAATTTTGAAGTATGCAATGGTTAAGGATAATTGAAGCAATATAGAAGTGTTCGCTGTTCAATAACTACAATCCAAATGGTATCTAGCTTACTATAATATTATAGCACTACACAAAGATTAATACAAATGTTTCAATAGTCTATATTGCCTTCATAGCATTTACTGGATCTTTGCATGCACATTGACGCATGCTATCTCAGTTCCATCCTGATCAGTCACCTTCACGCTCCCTTTAACATTACCCTAAAAATGAATTAAACCAACAAATTGTAGCTGACATCATCAACAATTTGTTATTGTTTACTATTACTATTATTATTATTATCATCATTATTATTACTATTGTTACTACACTACTACTACCACTACTACTACTACTACTACTACTAGCAATTACCCCGCCACAAAGTGGCACTTCATGTAATTACAACTTATACAAATTAGGAATTCAGTAGCATAAAGTATTGTTACTATTCTCTACCACTTGGTTTAGTCCCTCGAATCTGCTTTCTTTCTCACTTACTTTTCTTGACCTACTTATTCATGAATGCACACACCACCATCATCGTTGTGAATGACAAACCAACCTGACTCAATTATATTCATGAATCGGACACAACAAGTCATTGTCAGTACTGATGATGAATTATTCATTAATACAAACACCGTCGATTGTCGTCGTCATTACGGACACACAAGCGTATTATTATTATTGTTTTATGTTACATCTTACTTTAGGAATAATTTCTGGAATGTCGATTGACTGACTGACTGTGTAGTCCTTAGGTGCAAGTGGGCATTTGTAATCTGTAGACTTCAATTCTTCACAGAGGTCATAATTCAGCTCAACTGGGATAATAGCATCAACTGTAAGTTTCCCTTCAATCTTTCCTCCAGTGATATTCTTGGCTGCATATAAACAAAATATCGGATTGGAATCTTATATTAATATATATAAATGACGTGGACAAAAAATTATACAGAATAGTGTCGCAGGTCTGTAGGAACCACATTCTATGGTTATGGCACACCTTCTTTTTTTGCTACACCTGCTGATCTACCAGAGCATCCTCTGAAACTTACCATTATTGTACTTTCACCAGGCAAAATGAAGGTTTGTCGCTCTTTTAAAGTTGATCCAGCTACTAATGCTGGGAGTGAGTGAAATATTTTCAGGTTACAACAAATTAAGACCTATATATTTATGTTTACCAACTGCACCGCTAAAGTTAAATAATTATATGGCATTTTGTGCAAGCAATTAGAGGTCACATAATCTGACAAATTAGAGGACGGCCATCAATTAAATAGCGTAAGTCCTTGATTATCGATCGATATTTTATTATTGACCCCACCTATGTACCTCTATTATCATCCCAGTAAATACAGTGGACACGCACAGATTTTATACAGTAAACTGCAGACAGCAAATGTTCGGAGGTACGTAGGAGAATGGTTAATCTTGAGAGCATAAATCATATTGGCGAGCATTTTTGCTTGTCTTAATAGTGGGGGGAGGGGGAGGGGGAGAAGGGGAAGGGGGGGTGCAGTTGCCATTGACAAGCTTTAGTTTTCAGCTTTTAGTCCAATAGCAACTATAAAACTGTTAACTGGCTACCTTATCTATATAGTTGCGACAACTGCTCCAGTAAGACACAAAACCTTCACCACAAACAAAAATTACATAATATCATATTACCAACTTTTCTAATCATAGTCACATCCCAGACCACGCCCAAAATCACGACAATTACAGAGAGAAAAAAAAAACAGCAACATTAACAATGTTGCATAGCAAGTTGGCGACAATAGGTAGTGGCTGAAGTCTATGCGGTGACTTTTCTTTAGATTGAATTGTTATATTCATGGAAAAAAAAGAAGCAATTCTAGAATCAAATAAACACTCCAAATTTTTAGAACAGTGGAAGGGCATTCTGTAGTTTGGCAGATCGTGCATAATAAACAGATACAAAGTTTATGGGACAAACAATAGAAAGAGTACAATTTCGTTGCGGGATAGCTAAGCGATAAATCTGGGACTGTCCCAGAGCTTTCAAGACAGCTGGCAACTATGTAATATTGAATACATTCAGTAGAGGTTAATTCTAAGTAAGTACATATTACAACAGTGTAAGAATGTTAAGTGTTCATCGGTCAGGAATCAATGTATTGGACACAACGGCAGAGCTATTAAGAACATAGTTGATAATTTGAGCCAGATTGCTTTTACTTTAGCTTTTCCTATAGAGTCCTACAAATACTGATACAAAAAAGTAAATAAGGCAAGGCTATCCAGTATAGCCAAAATTTGCTTATTTTTAGTCCACACAATAAGTTTAAGTCATTTAGCAAACTAGTTGTGCTCCAAGGCTCAAACTTGGAATGATAATTATGTTCTTTTAATCCACCAATTTTATTTAATTCAGTATACATCGACGGCATAAACAAAAACTTGTAAAAGAAGTTTCTATACTATATAAATTCATGTAATGAGACTAATCTGGGTGCTTATTAATTAGCTTATAGACTTTGTAGCGAGAAGGTAATTAAAGTTCTAGGGGGGGGAAACAAACAAAAACATTCATTTCATTGTAATGTCATAGAGGAGGAGGTTGTTTTGTTTAATTTTTTCAGTAGTCAGGTCAACTGTAATTTGCGGCTTCTATTCATGTTATATAATTGAGTTATCTGTATTTCAGAAGCCCTAAAGACAACATCAATGGAAATATATACTCACTCAATGTTCCAGTAGCGGTGAGGCTGACTGATTTGCCTTTTACAATTTCATCTGGTTTGATGACAAATGTATGAATCACTAGAGGAGTCAGAGATGTGTCTGAGGAACAAAACACAATGCTGAAATGATACATACAACATCATGCTACTAAAAAAACTATTCAATCATCACTCGTCCCTTGGTCACTGACTGACTCCATAGTTGGAATGCGTTACAATTATTTCATCACTGAGAATTACTTGAATTACTAAGTATAGTACAGGCACTAACATTTCTATAGAAATAGTATACAGTATCCACAAACAAAACATACTCAATAAGCAAGAAACTAGCAAGTAAAATGAGAATTTTACCCCCAATAATTTAAGTATACAAATCTTGAATATTTCTGAAGTTTGATATGTGAATTGTGGCAGTGCCCAGCTAAAGGTCATTACAAAATGCCATGTGTATCAAGAATGAATGCTGTCAAGTGTATTGGAACAACATAGGATATCCCAAAAGAGACAGCACTTCTCCATACCTGGCATTTCATTAATTATTCATTCTAGTATAATTTTATTCATGAAAGTAGTTCTTTAAGGGCCTGGACATGATAACTTTACATAGCTACAAGTATGCAGCAGTCTCAACCAGCAAATATACCATATGAGGACAATTTTTTTTTTAAAGCTATATTTTTTCAAACTATTTTTCACATTATGCAGCAAGTGAAGTCACTTCAGCAATCAATAGCGAACAGTTGCTAATTTTCAAGATTGATCTATTTTTGTGAGCTTTTATCATATGTTCACTTCTTTGATTGTGATCTGTAGCTATTGCTGATATTGTGTTCTGACATTCTTATGATGTGATCAACAGTCTCATTTGGGAGAAAAATGGATTGTAGATTCAGTTTAAAGTCAGTAATAGCTGCTATTCATCTAAGAGTCATGTGATGATCTTTTTTGAAAACATTTCAGTTTCACTGATGATCCTGCAAGTTTCATATCAAGCCTAATAAAAAAAATCAGGTACAGTAAAATCTTTCTACAAAGGAACTCCGAAAAACAACTGACTCTCAATAACAGCCAGCATCAATTGAACTAAATGATCTACCACAATTGAAGACAACTTCTAAAAGTAGCTAAACAATCCAAAATGTTATTAGCTATTTGCCCTCAAACAAGATCTTTGTGGAGAGGTTTTTTGACTGTAATGTATTTTCTGGAGTCATCTCAACAAGATAAGTTTTAGTTTGGTCAGTCGATTTCAAGGTAAGACTGGATGTAAAATTACCTACGTCATATTCAACTTACTGCAAAAATCGTACAGATTATCCCCAAGAACGGGCTTCGCAGCATCTACCACGCGACCACTGTGGAATCCAGGCTCAAACTTGATGGATTTTCCAGCGCTGTAGGAGAAAGTGGAGGCCAAAATAAAAGCCACAATTAAGATAGCTCGCGCCATTTCTATCTGGATTTTTCTCAAGTATGTACAAGTTTCAAATTGCAATCACCTCACGCTTTTCACAGCTCGCTAAGCCTTAGCGGCGACAAACCTGATGCTTAAAACTCTATAACTTTATACGCATGCGCCAAATTCATTGGGACGTGATTCGCATCCGATCTCCAGGCGTGTCTTCAGTAAGTAAAACATTCATTATGTAACGTAAAATGATTTGCGATTAAAAAGATGATCAATAATATAGTTTGTCGACACCATGGCAACAGTCATGTGATATCCAGCTCATGCTTCTCTACTGGACTCATACTGTGGCTTGGGCTCTTTTTCTTAGATGCTGTAGCGTCAGCTCCATCACAGGCATCCGGATCACAAGGAGTGCTCAACAGCAGAGTCACTTCATCTTTACACGATTTCACCATGGCAACCACCTCGTCATGTGACTTGTACTTGACATCTTCGCCATTTACGGCCAACACCCAATCATGAACAAGGACACCAGCTTTCTGCAAAAGTTACAGACACATAACCCTCCAATAATTAATGCAAATTACAATGAACCTTTCTAATTAAATGGGGCTAAGAAATAGCAAAGGTAAAATGTGAAAAAAATCTCAGTTGTCATCACGGAATCGACCCAAGACTATTGGCTTTAGCCACCAATGCTCTAGCTACTGAGCTACGAAACACATTTTCGGTGTCAACCAGAAATACCCCCCCCCCCGGAGAGGAGCCATAATTTGTGGATTGAAAAGGCTTTTATCATCACAATTATCAAGTTCTGACCCTTCATACAACTAGAAAGGGTCAATCTAGTTCTAATGAAGGGGGTCAGATTTTGATAATTGTAAACAGAAATTTTTAAATATTGCATAGCTCTAATCCTTCTCATCTGATCCATCCTCAAATTCATGCCTCTACTCAATATGTCCCGCCCCCAACCCTCCCCCATTGCATTTGTTTGTTGTTGTTGTTAATTCATTTCACTGTATGCTTTAACCACCTACCTCGGCTGACCCGTTGGACTCCAAGCTTGTCACTCTCACTGGGCGAGACCCTCGAACTGAAACTCCAAATGACCCCTTTATCCGTGACAGCAACATGCATCGAGGGGCCCCCCACTGGAAGTCCCCACTGAACACTGGGAGGGGCCCAAGCCGAGAAAACAAATCGTGAACTTCGTATTCTTTGAAACTCGGTGCCCTAGCGGACAGGTCCGTCTCACAAGCTGCAGCACATGGATGCAAAAATTACTCTAATGATTCTGCTCCACCAAGTATTAAAACAACAACTAAATACAAAAACAAACAAAAAAACTCGACTACTTAATATAATGCAACCCAACTCATGAACACCCTCCGAACAAAATAAGAAACAAACAATAGCAAGCTAGAGTCATAATTGAGGTTTAATGACGTGAATTTCCAATAATATTTGTTAAATTTCCAATTTGGCATAACTGTGATGCTAGTTCCCTGCATTCATTATCTCTTCTCACTAAAAGTTTCCTGCATTTAGCTTCTTTTTTTTTTCTTTTTTTTTTTCTTATTTACTTCAGAGGATGTTCATTTGTCTAACAGTGATTACACATTTTAATTAATTAATTACAAAACATGGCACGTACATAGATTGTTACTGTTATATTATACATTCAAGGCCTTTCAACACCACCACCAGTACAATTTCAAACAATAGGGCAACAGCTACTACATATGCTCGACTGATTGTGGAATGAAATATTGGAAGTCTGAATCTCTAATGAAAATTTGATGAACTGACTGACCCAAGACAACATAATAGAACCAAATTCGAATTATTAGCTTGTTGATTATTTCATCATTAGACATTAATACATTGCCACTCTCATAATATCAAGATCAAAGATTGTTTATGATACAATATGTAGGTTTCTTTTTGTGTTCCTGTCACTTACGAATAATCGTTGGAGCTATCATAGTCACTCCTTCCATGTCTGCAGTCTCTTCTTGGAGACTCACTGTCAGTGCCTGGGTTTCTGCCAACATCTGTTCACATACACACCAACAGAAACATCCTTACTCACATGCTTCTAGTTCTCCTCTCTCCCAGAGAGTTCACTCATTTCACACACATACAAACTCGCACACATATTCAAAAGTATCCCAGTTCGTGAATCTCATTCATTCCCACCACATACTAGACATCACCTGACCCTAATCAGGCCATATCACTTAACACTTCAGAAATTCCTTTTCACAGAATGATTTCAAGTAAAAGCTTATATCTACATATATTATCATGAAATACACAGACAGTGTACATCCCATCAGCTCGTCAACAGCTGTGAAGTGTTCTATGGTGTTATTCATGAAAACATTATTGCAGAGCAAACAATTCAATTAGAAATTATATTTGGACAGGAGCTTTAACTAAATCATAAAAAGCATGTAATCTGACACAGACATCTTTTTGTTGTAGTTCATTGCTTTAGTATTTCATTGGCAGGCGAACAAAGTGAAACACTATCAGGGGCGTACAAATTCAACACCAATGGAATATATAAATAAAATACGTGCTAGTAGTACTATAGAATAACGGTTAGACCATTAGGGAAACCTATTCAGGCACCTTCACACGGAGCTTGCTAGCCTGTGCCAATATCATGGCCCACTACAAGCATCTGGTGGCTTCATTTCTATCCGTGATGCCTTTAAACTTTAAAGTGAATAGCTACATACACTTCTACTGACGAGTCATCAAAGACAATTCCGCTCCAACTTGACTATGTGCCATCAGACCTGGGCATCATCGTGCTGCTAAAGCCTACAGTGGACTAGAGTGTGACAAGCTACAGAACTGAGGACTTACAGTATCACTCATAAGTCCTGTCTACAGGTATCACTCCCTGAGCTAGTCATTCCTAGAAAATGAGTTTGATTGTAAATAGAACTGTATTCCATTAGTAAATAAAATACATCGTTCTTATAGCTTTCAGCTCACTCGCCACTTGTGATTAGGCTATATTTTAGTAATCATACCGTACTAATCTGCAGCCGCCCACTTCCCCGCATACCAGCCCCGCCCAAATCACCACCTGACCTTCGTGAGACATCCCATGTGATGCAAGTCCCGGCACAGGTTGCAGAATTTCAGAGCGTACTCGTGCGACAAGATGGCGCAGTTAATGTGAGAATTCACTGTAATAACAAAACAAAACCCACACAACGTGTAATATTGAATTATCCGTCCTAATTAGGAAAATAGAGGACTCACTAATGCCGACGTGGAGTTTGGGGTGGTTGGTCGTCACTTCAGGAGGGCAGTCCTGGTACAGGAATCGAATCTCAGTCCTAATCTCTTCCAGTACCTGATTCCCATCCGCTGCAACAAAGAATGTCAGTCATAATTGAAACAGTACATACTGATTGTACGCGTTACAATGCATAAAAGAGAAACAAAAAATTCTTTTTTTTTTCTTTTTTTTAAACCTAATGATTGATACACATTAGTTCAACAAGTGCCAAATGAAAATTTCTTCCCATTTTAACTTCAACATTTCCCGAACACATTTCACTAATCCAAACACCTTGTCCCACCAACTTGCAAGTTCACTGCTTCTTTCCCTTCACTAATCCAAACACCTGTCACACCAACTTGTAAGTTCACTGCTTCTTTCCCTTCACTAATCCAAACACCTTGTCACACCAACTTGCAAGTTCACTGCTTCTTTCCCTTCACTAATCCAAACACCTTGTCACACCAACTTGCAAGTTCACTGCTTCTTTCCCCCTCCCCTTCAGTTTCAGATAATAAACTGCTCCCAAAAGACTCAAGTCCCAAAGTTTGAACTCCACACCTCCTCTGTTAACCATTGTCCACTTTTCACATTCTAACCGCCAGTCAGATAGGCCCCACCTACTCGCTCACTCACCGAAGATGAGGGCCAGCTTGTGATGAGTCATGGCTGCATAATAATGGGCCACTGCCTTGTAGTGGGCATCCTTGATCTGTGGGACATTACAACCACTTGAACTATAGAGTGTGACATTGCTGGTGGCTTATTCTATCATCACGTTCCTAATTAAGAATCACCATTCATCATCATTTTGATAAACTCTTGTGTGTATGTAACATATTTCGATATGAATATTTTGAAATAAAACTACAGCTCATCGTTTAATAAAACTGGGAAAATATTCCATTTAATCGACAATCTGCTCATTCAAAGAAAGCAAATAAATTTGGACAATGTGTATGTTGCATTTTAAATCAGATTTTTGTCACAAATTTGGGGAATCATTTTAAATAATTAAAACAATGTCTCTCAACTGCCAGACCTACTCAGTAAAGTGTGCACTTAAAACTAATTTGTAATGTAACATTACAGTGCTTAATTTCTAGTGCCTAGTGGAGGGGATCATTGGGACAGGAGAGACTGAACCATCTCATTAATGCTACTTGCACAGAAATTATAAAAGATATGCACTTGAGGTTAAGAAATACTCACATCTGGTTCCAATTTAATACACAACATTTCAATCAAAATCTATCAATCTTGATTGAAACTTTGTGGATTAAATTAAAACCAGACATAACTCGTCCGCAACCTCAAAAAAAATTAAGTGAACCACATCAAGAATGACTCTTCAAAATCATATATATGTAGCTGCTAATGAATTACTGATGTTGCTACTACTACTACTACTACTACTATTCCCCAGGTGGCACACGTGAAGTCTTACTACAATTATTAACAATTCCAAGCCACACTTATGGAACCGGCAGACAATTACATGATTACACAACAACAACAACAACTGGATAGTATATGGCATCTATTATTGTAATGATCCCTACCAACCGCCACACATGGGCAGCTGCAAATAATGCCTCAATGAATCATTGTTCAAATGTAAATGATTAATAAAAAAACACACCTGCTCAGAGGCACGTGCTACTAGAGGCACACCATGAATGTCAACCCACACACACATGAAAAATTCTTAGCTGTATACATTTTTCTATCCGTAATTGCTTATACCCACCTTGACGAGAGCCACCCACACGTCAGGTAGATACTTCTTGATGGTGTCGTCATCAACCAACTCTCGCACCGGCCGATAGCACTCTGCGACACTTTTAGCTTTGTGGGAGCGATCCATCAGCATCGACAGATCCACTTCAGAGATGTCCTCACCTTCTGCTCTACTCAGGATGTCTTTCTCCCACATCATTTCTTGAGCTTGTGCCTGAAGGAATGAGTAAAAGAATTAATGAATGAGTGAATGAATGAATGAGTGAATGGGTGAATGAATGAGTGAAATAATGAATGAATGAGTGAGTAAATGAGTGAGTAAATGAGTGAATGAATGAGTGAATGAATGAGTGAATGAATGAGTGAATGAATGAGTGAATGAATGAGTGAATGAGTGAAAGAATGAATGAATGAGTGAATGAATGGGTGAATGAATGAGTGAATGAGTGAATGGGTGAGTGAATGAGTGAATCAATGAGTGAATGAGTGAATGGGTGAATGAATGAGTGAATGAATGAATGGGTGAATGAATGAGTGAATGAATGAATGAGTGAATGGGTGAATGAATGAATGAATGGATATGGGTGAAAGAATGAATGAATGAGTGAATGAATGAATGAATGAATGGGTGAATGGGTGAGTGAATGAGTGAATCAATGAGTGAATGGGTGAGTGAATGAGTGAATGGGTGAATGAATGAGTGAATGAATGAATGGGTGAATGAATGAGTGAATGAATGAATGGGTGAATGAATGAGTGAATGAATGAATGAGTGAATGGGTGAATGAATGAATGAATGGATATGGGTGAATGAATGAATGAGTGAATGAATGAATGGGTGAATGGGTGAATGGGTGAGTGAATGAGTGAATCAATGAGTGAATGGGTGAGTGAATGAGTGAATGGGTGAATGAATGAGTGAATGAATGAATGGGTGAATGAGTGAATGAATGAGTGAATGAATGAGTGAATGAATGAGTGAATGAGTGAAAGAATGAATGAATGAGTGAATGAATGAATGAATGAATGGGTGAATGGGTGAATGAATGAGTGAATGAATGAGTGAAATAATGAATGAATGAGTGAATGAATGAGTGAATGAATGAGTGAATGAATGAAAGAATGGGTGAAAGAATGAATGAATGAGTGAATGAGTGAATGGGTGAGTGAATGAGTGAATCAATGAGTGAATGGGTGAGTGAATGAGTGAATGAATGAATGAGTGAATGAATGAGTGAATGAATGAATGAGTGAATATGGTGAATGAATGAATGAATGGATGAATGAGTGAATGGGTGAAAGAATGAATGGTGAATGAATGAATGAATGGATGACTGAGTGAATGAGTGAATGGGTGAATGAATGAATGAGTGAATGAATGAATGGATGAATGAGTGAATGAATGAGTGAATGAATGAGTGAGTGAATGAATGAATGAATCAGTGAATGAATGGGTGAATGAATGAGTGAATGGGTGAATGAATGAGTGAAATAATGAACGAATGAGTGAAATAATGAACGAATGAGTGAAATAATGAATGAATGAGTGAAAGAATGAATGAATGAGTGAATGGCTGAATGAATGAGTAAATGGATGAATGAATGAATGAATGAATGAGTGAATGGATGAATGAATGAGTGAATGGCTGAATGAACGAGTGAATGGCTGAATGAATGAGTGAATGAATGAATGAATGAGTGAATGGATGAATGAATGAATGAATGAGTGAATGGATGAATGAATGGGTGAATGAGTGAATGAATGAATGGGTGAATGAATGAGTGAATGAATGAGTGAATGAGTGAATGGATGAATGAATGAATGAATGAGTGAATGGATGAATGAATGGGTGAATGAGTGAATGGATGAATGAATGGGTGAATGAGTGAATGAGTGAATGGCTGAATGAATGAGTGAATGAATGAATGAATGAGTGAATGGATGAATGAATGAATGAATGAGTGAATGGATGAATGAATGGGTGAATGAGTGAATGAATGAATGGGTGAATGAATGAGTGAATGAATGAGTGAATGAGTGAATGAATGAGTGAGTGAATGATTGAATGAATGGGTGAATGAATGAGTGAATGAATGAGTGAATGAGTGAATGGGTGAATGAATGAGTGAAAGAATAAATGAATGGAACAACCAAACAAAGAATGAAGACAGAAAGGAAAAAAAGAGAGAGAGAGAAAGAGAAATAGAATAAATGCACAAATAAGAAGTATAAAGGAAAGGAAGTGTGGAGGAAAGAAGGTATACACAGCTCACAAAGAACCACAAATAAAAGATAACAGAACAATCCCATGAACAGCAAAGGAATCAGTGACTGAAACTTACTCTCATGAGGTCACTTAAGAGAGACAACACTTCACTAGTCATATCCACCATAGGCGAGTGAGAAAACTTCTCCTTCATATATTCAAACACACCTAGAGTATGTACATACGTGTGTGTGTATGTGTGTTTGTGTGTGTGTATGTGTGTATGTGTGTGTTTATGTGTGTATGTGTGTGTATGTGTACCATATAAAAAGATAACTCCTTGACTACTAACACCTTCAGGCAAGTATTTACTACATAAATGATTGAAATGACCAGCAATTCAAAAAACAGAATTGGCAACAAAACAAATTGTTTATCACTCACTGGTCTTCCTAGCAACTTTACATCTTAGCTTAGCAATTCCTCTCTCATTACACGCACACACACACAATCACGCACGCATACACGCACAAGCACACACGCACAAGCACACAAGCACAAACACACAAGCACACACGCACCTACACATAGACACATGCACACACACACACACACCTATAGACTGTTCCAGATATTGTTTGGCCAAGTCCAGATTGTCTGCTGAATTTCTGTCCTGCAATACAAGGATATGTAGAAATAGTGTTTCATGTACATGCAAGCTTTTGGTGACTCTAAAACCACTTTGAAGAGGTTTGTACAATAGTACTCATGAGTCGTGTCTTCCAACTAGGACATAAAATTTGTAAACAATTTTGATAAAGGGTAATAAAGGATAAAGGGTTACCCAAGCTTCACTACTTAATATGGTAAAGGGTCTTCACATACAAATAGTAGTTGTTATCAATTGAGTTTGGAATAGCATGACGAAATGAATATTTCACAATAATATTAAAATAACTTTATAATAATTAGCTCATGCCTGTTGCGCACACACATTCACACTGTTGCTAGGCATCTTGCCCTGGGGGCAGTGTGGTCACATTTATCATTGCTGTCCAACTGTTCCCGCTGTCATCTCTTCGCTTATTAATCCTTAATCTCAGTCTACTCCATATTCTTTGAAATTACCAGTGAAGTTAGCTAGCACATCTACTCCCATGTACCTTTAGAGGGCTTATACTTGTCATATTAGTCCTAGAGATATTTTACTCCAGAGCTCTTGTCCGAACTCTAGTCACAAAACTCCACGAATTTTCTTCTCGAGTGAGCAAGCGTCGCTGTATCTGTCGGTATGGGCTCTTATTCATAACAAGATTTGAGTGTCTGTTGCTATAATTTTTTGGTAACAAAAAGCTGGAAAAAGCACACAATTGACAACATGCAAACACAACGAAAAGGTCCAGTGAGTGTGTGTACTAAGCTCAGCCTCAGGCTTAGTAGTGCTCTGGATAAAGTGCTCTAGTTCACAAGGTCACCTCCACATGAGGTAGCATCACATGACCTATGTAGGCAGCATCACATGCTATATAGGCAGCATCACATGACCTATGTAGGCAGCCCAAATATTGACTCAGACTATTGTATGTAGCCCACAAAAACATTACAGTAAAAAAAACTGCCTCATCCACCATATGGTGGGCATTATTGCATACTCAGTGTTTCTCCCAGAAAAAAACAACAACAAGTAGAGTGGTATTTCAACCACACCGACCACACCCATTAACACAATAGAAATAATATGTATCATATTATATGTCCATGGTTATGGCTTTTGCATATATTAGGCCAGATGGCAAAATCATTCTAGGTAGACTATGGTTTTTAGGGGTGGGGGATGACATCCACATTCTTCAGGGTTTTTTCATAACTAATTGAATTGCATTTTATTACACTACAGCATGGAACCTGGTATAATCCACCCACTAATAAAGACACACTGCACAATCCATACTTCCATCTGTTACAGTTAATTAATGAATTTAATTATAACTGCATAACTCACCACTTTAGCTGCCAGTTGGGAGTACAATGCCCCCACATTGAACATAATACTGGCCTGGAGAGAGAGAGAGAGAGAGACAAAACAATAATTTAAGGGGGTCGTGAAGCTCAGTCCCGTACTTACTCGCTCAAATACCGTGGACTGCTGGGTGGCTGGAAGACCACTGATGGCGTCATACCTATAGACAGAGAAAGGAAAGGTAAAGGGATGACCAGCGGATAGAGCGGAATAATTAGGCAAAAAAAAATTGAGCAAAAAAAAACAACAACAAAAAACAAACTTTAAGTAGAAGAGTATGTTGTTAAGAGTCGAGGCAAGACAGAACTTAATTGATATCACAACTTCATGTGTGGTCTTTTGTCATCACTAAAACAACAAATTACATGCACGTAATTATATGTGAGCTTAAGCTGGCACACTGAGAGTTGAGAGTACGGTGATGAATTAATTTAGTGCATTAGTATCAAAACCCATGCCAAGCAAGGATCCTCCACAGTATACACACGGCATCTGTGTCTGCCACCTCCATGCATTGTTTGAACACAGCGATAAAATAAACACAGACACCTGGTAAACAAGGAAACCATACATCTGTCACGCAAACTCACACACAAACAACACACACACGCTGAGATTAGACAAACAGGCTATTTCTCCACAAGTTGATTGTCTACCTAAAGTAAGTCCTACAATTCTAAAATTAAAATTAAAAAATAAAAGAACAGACTATGCCAACTCGGTGAATGGTGGGGTTAGAGAGACCAACGTAATAGACATAAAACAGTACGCCGTCTTGTCAGCTTCTAGCTAATTTTCATTTACGCTACAGAATAGAAATGGTAGACACTAATGCATGCACACAATCACACGCTGCATTGCTCTTGTTTCCATTCACACAGAAAGAAGTGATGTATGGATCAACCCAAAGCATGTGTGTGATGAAAATTTTGTTTAGACTTGAGACAGCCTCTCTCTCGAGCTTCATTTGCTTGGTGTTCGTGTCAATGCCTTACCACACGAAATGGACTCCATGGTTCAACTTTGAATACAGCAGTCGCTTAGCAACAAACATGAGCTGGCTGTAATACTCCATCAGATACCTCACTCCGACCTCTGACCTCTCCACTTCTGGCAACTCCTGCATAAAAAAACAAAAACAACAAAACAATAAAACAACGAAGATAAATATACATACACATACTAACAGTGAGTAATGGACTCTACAATGAGCCAAGAGAAAGAGGTTGGGAGGGGGAGAGGATTCATAAAATCACTCCATTTTAAAGAATATTGCACTAATTCAAGCTTCACTTTTTTTCCTCCAATTATTAACCCTCAGCGCACATGCGCGAGAGGGTTATAGTAGTCATCTTGTTTGACTTGGTTGTTGTTGTTTTTGTTGTTGCTGTGTTATTTTTGTTTCCCTGAGAACAAATAAAGTGTTTCCCCAACTCACAGTTGCACACACAAACCACAGGTATCGTCATAGCAGCAAAGTATACTTCATCTGCTGAAGGTAGTCTGTCAAACACACTCTTATGTAACATAGTGAGGCAGCTTAGTAACAGATTTGGGGATGATGTGGACGCTCTGGACAAAAGCACCAATTTTTTTTTACAAGCTTCTCATAGTCTTAGCTTTATATTTTTGGTAGGAACCACCTCCTCCAATGATGTCATAGCATCCATCTCGTGGTTTTAAGATGGCCGCCATGTAAAAACCTATCTTTCAGCTTGTAAGTACCAATAATCACAATCATGCATGTCTAAATAAAACATTTCAAGTTCAACTGATACTATTACACTCCTTGCAATGTGATGGTTGAGGAGAATGGTCGCTGGATCATCCAAAAAACATCCAACAGGTTTTCATCCATTGCGATAGACCAAGCCCACGAGCGCAGTTGGTCTCACTGAAAACCCTTCAGCCTTCAGAAAGTGGATGATCTCAGGACCTCAACAAGCAATGTTACTGAAGGAGTTTGAAGATGAATGCTTCCCAAATAGCACTGATTGTGGCTATCATCATGAGGAGGGATTGTCCGCACAGAAAGCTTTTAGTTTGGCTCAGGTCATCAATGAGTTTGGAAACCCATTCCTTGATAACAGTGATGAGTTACTAGCTCTTGACACGCGAAATGTTTTGAATGAATCTGTGGTGAACACAGTAAGAACAGCTTACAGTTTAGGGAAGGATCAGTATGCCACTTATTTCAAGGAAGTAATCATTGACCGCACACGCTCCATTCATGAGCCAATTAAGAAGAATCTGCTTCCACTTTTCAGTCGTCCACAGGCAAAGAGTAAGACGAAACAAGCAGGAAAGATCTCCTTACTGAAGAATGATGTTGCCTTGTTCTCTCACCTCTATATAGTGCTGCAGCACAGAGCAAGTGATATGACTACATTCTTCAGTCATGAGAATCACCCTTTCCCCCCTTCATTGTCTGATAATGGAAAGTTGCGCCTTGGAAAAAAATCTGATCTCCTAAACATTCTTGTAAAGGATATCCAGAATTATCCTCCTGATTCTGTAGATGTGAAACTTCTTGATGGAGCTGCAGTTGTGCATTTTCTAAACACTGCGAATGTTTTAACGTTTGACCAGTATGCTGATCAGGTCTTTCTTCCATATGTCATGAAGCAATTGGAAAGCTCCAGAAGAGTGGATGTAGTTTGGGACAAATACATTCCCACTAGTATCAAAGAGTCAACAAGAGAAAAAAGGGGTAATGGTATTCGGAGAAGAGTTGAAGGGAGCAACAAGCTACCAGGAAACTGGGCAGACTTCCTACGTGATTCTACTAACAAGCAGGAACTGTTCAAATTTCTTTCAAGCAAGATTGCCAACATGAAGTGTCCTGAAAGAAAGAAAGTAGTTACAACATCAGATGCTACAGCTCTTATCTTAGGATCAAATCAATCCATGGGACCATGTGATCGTGAAGAAGCAGACACCAGGCTGTTAATCCACCTGCAGGATGCTCTTCAGAATGGCTGCACTACATGTCTCGTACGTACCGTTGACACAGATGTAGTAGTGATCCTTATTGGAAAGTTTCATCACCTACTCACCCTGTGTCCAGATGTAAATGTTTGGGTTGCCTTTGGTACAGGCAAAAGTTTCACGTACTACTATATGAATACCATCTATGAAGATCTGGGTAAGGAAAAATCATTGGCTGTTCCAGTCTTCCACAGCTTCACTGGATGTGATACCACATCCGCATTCTTTGGGAGAGGCAAAAAATCAGCATGTGAAGCATGGAACTGCTATAAAGATATTACGCGTGCCTTTACATACATGGCAGCCCATCCATTTATGCAAGTACGGGTTGATGAAGAACCATTTCAAGTATTGGAATGTTTCACTGTTCTCATGTATGATAAGGCCAGTGAGCAACAACATGTCAATAAAGCCAGAAAAGAACTATTTTGCCATAAAGGGAAGACTATGGAACGACTCCCTCCAACCCAGGACGCACTATTGCAGCACTTGAAGCGAGTGGTATATCAAGCTGGAATATGGTGCACTAGCAAACACAGTGAACAACATGCACCTGCTCCAGAGGGTTGGGGATGGACTCTCCAGAAAGATACTCAGACATGGGCACCTGTATGGAATGTGCTTCCTGTTGCCTCCAAGGTGTGCAGTGAACTTGTTAAATGTAGCTGCAAAAGTCAGAGAGGATGTAGCACTATATGTGCATGTAGAAAAGCAGGTTAGAATTGTACCGATCTTTGCAGTTGTCACTGTAAGAACTCTTATGACCAAGTTTAATGTCTTTGTCTATAATCACATCATCTACTGCTTTTATTCTGATTCAGTTGTATTCTTTGACCTTGGAAATGTATATTTACACACTTCAATTATGATTTTTGGTTGCTAAGAAGCTGAGATAGATGTAAACATAGGGTTTTACATGGCGGCCATCTTAAAACCACAAGATGGATGCTATGACATCATCGGAGGAGGTGGTTCCTATCAAAAATATAAAGCTAAGACTATGAGAAGCTTGTAAAAAAAAATTGGTGCTTTTGTCCGGAGCGTCCACATCCAATTGCTAACCTGCCTCACTACTGAAGCTACTGAAAATAAGGTCCAGTTTTTTATTTCGCATACAGGGTAAAGGGATTTCAGTGCCATAGTAACAACTCTCTGCAACTGCTTGAATTGAAGGGAAAAAACAACAAAACAATACACGTTATTTAAAAGTTTTCTTTGTGATATTCTTTAGCTAAGTAGTGGTTGTAAACACACAATGCTTTGACACAACTGGACATGCATCTACACAGACTTACCTTAGCTGTAGTCTAGTGGACAATGTATTTTCAAGTAAAATGGGCGCACGGCTTATAACCATTGACAAAGAGCGCATTGACTCAACCACCACTACTAACTCGAATAGAAATGGCAGTCCCCTAAGTTTTCAAGTTTGAACTGCACCCGCAAAAAGGAATTCAACGGTAAACAATTCAATTTTAGGGTGATACGGTATGATCGATAAAACCATTTTTTTTATTTTGGATTATGTTTTTAGTGCAATTGGGACGGGGTCGACCACATAACTAACACAAAAACGCGAGGGTCAAAGTACAAAATGACATACGTACGTCCATACATATATACAAATAAACTAGTGGTGTGCTTGAGCACAAATGGCGAGCGAGCCTAAAGACTATACTATTTTTATATGAATGATTTTGACTTCTAACACTGAAGCTACTGAACATAAGGTCCAGTTTTTTAATTTAGCATACAGGGTAAAGGGATTTCAGTGCCATAGTAATAACTCTCTGCAACTGCTTGGAAGGAAAACAACAACAACAAAACAATACACGTTATTTAAAAGTTTTCTTTGTGATATTCTTTAGCTAAGTAGTGGTTGTAACACACAATGCTTTGACACAACTGGACATGCACCTACACAGACTTACCTTCGCAGTAGTCTAGTGGACAATGTATTTTCAAGTAATTACTGTTGCGCACGGCTTATAGCCATGACAAAGAGCGCATTGACTTACCACCGCCACTAAGGAGTCTCAGAGCTCTTTAATTGAAAAATACTGGAACTGTGAACGCTTTACCTAACTTACGTAATTAAAAGCGCGGGCGAAAACAGAGGTCTCACGTACCCCATAAACAGATAAATAAATAAATAAATATAGCGAAATCTCGATTGAGTTACCCCTGATAGTGTCTCGCTCGCTTCGCTCGCTCGCCAATAAATTAACAAACATCCCCGATTTTCGATTGTGTTACCCCTGTAAGTGTCTCGCTCGCTACGCTCGTTCGCCAAACTACAAAAACTATTAATAATAATAATAATTATTATTATTGTACCACTACTGTTATTGTTATTGCTATTACTGTTGTTATTACCTTACTCTTCCCGATGTACTGGCACTTGAGAGAGTTTTGCTGCATCCATCACTGAGTGGCTGTTTGAAGGAACCCTCCATTCTGACTTATGCAACTGAAGAAGTGGCAAAGACTCTGTTTATCAAAGCAGCAGCACTCACCAGGTCCTTAGGAAAACCCAGTGTCACACCAACACAAGCCAAGAAGCTGGTTACTGAGGGCTTCGACTACCAGAGCCTATCGCTTCTCCACCGAACCAGCCTTACTAAGGACGACTTTGACGAGGGCCTGAAGAAGAGGGGAGTCAGGAGCAAGCTGCTCAGCGAGAAGCTGTTCAAGGTGCTCAGTTCCCGTTAGAAGTCTGCTGTTCACCGCCTTCTCCATTCGTTGTTCCCGTGTTTTACTCAATTTTTCCAAACCGGCTCTTCTCTGAGCCACTCAATAATGAAAGATTTCGTTGACAACAAAATGCATGTATTCCTTAACCGGCCAAAACGGCGGGGCTGTTATGGAATAAAGTATGCGAATGCTTACCAATACTTTTAGCTTCTGCAAGCTATTTCTTGCCAAAACTACAGAATGACGTATCAGAGCCATTCTATATTTGGAATAGAGTTACACAGGACTACAACAAATAAAGTTACAGAGAGAGATTACGTAATAAAGGTACACAACGGAAGTAAAGCGTCAAAGTTTGTCATGAAACAACCACTGCAGTGCATAATTAGAAAAGTAAATTGTGAATCGGAAAAAGCTTCTGTAAGTTTGTCGGGCTTGAGCTTCAAGGTCCGTAGAATGCTGAAACGGGCGATGTAGCCTTGAACTGCAAACTGTAGCTCGCTCTGTAGGGTGTGAAATTGGAGGGCTTATTTCTTTCGTGTTTCTTGTCGTAGGAGTCCAATTTCAGGTAAGCTTGCTTCTGGAAGGGTTCACTTCACAGTCCGCTGTATAGAGTAGGCAGCAAGGAATAGAAAGTAAATAAACTTGGGCCATAGCAACATAATTGATTTAGCTAATGAGTTTGCGTGGGCGGATACGTAGGCGGTGTGCCAGCACCCTTAAATATTTGATTCTAACTTCTAACGCTCAATATACTAAAAAAAAAGTCGAATTTTTTTAATTATGCATAATATACGGTAAAGGGGCATCATTACTGTTGTAACCACTCCCCGCAACTCTTTGAATTGAAAAAAATAAAGCAACAAAAAAAAGAGTCACACTATTTAAACGTTCACTTTGTGATATTACTTGTAACGCACATTTTCACACAACTGAACATACCTAGCAAGACTTACCTTCGTGTGTAGTCTAGTGGTCAATAAATTTTCAAGTAAATACTGTTGCGTAGGGCTTAAATGACAAATAGTGTATCAACTTACCACAGCCCCTACCTCGAATAGTAATGGAACTCCGGTAAGTTTTTGTGTTGTAACTGCACCCATAAAAGAATTCAAAGTGGTAAACAATTCAATTTCAAGGGTGATACGGTTAATGATTGATAAATTAGATGAATATGTCTAGTGAAATTTGGGACGGGGTCGAAAGCTGAGCTAACACAAAAATACGCGAGGGTCAAAGTACATACATACGTCCACACATATATATAAACAAACAAACATCAATTGTTTACCCCTGAGATGTCTCGCTCGCTTGCCAATAAATAAAACTAGTCAACAACAACAACAAATATATCTTTATATATATCGTGGACACTGCTGTGAATATATCGTGGACACTGCTGTGAATGTATCGTGGACACTGCTGTGAATGTATCGTGCACACCCAAGCATATATTTAAAGAAACATATACACGCATACATACAGTACAACCATCCGCCCACACATACACACACACATACATACACACACACATACACACACACACACATACATACACACACACATACATACACACACACATACATACACACATACATACACACACCATAGTACTGCACACTGTCTCTCTATTCTTTCTGTTGGTCTTACTTGTTTTGTTGCAAGAGTTTACAGAGTAGCTCCTCCTACTCATTATTGCGTCTGCACCTAGTGGCTCCGTCCTCCTCTCTGTTGGTCCCGCCCCTTTGCTGGTAGCCATATTAGGTGGCATTATGGTAGGATAGGTAATCTCTGCACACACACACATACAAAAAGACACGCATACACACACACATACACACATACACACACACAAACAAACACACACACACGCCAATCATCACACATGCACACACAAATAAAATAAATAATTTAACCACAGTGAAATTTAGAATTTAAAAAATTCTATAATTTGATGGTGCATCTCATGAAACTTTCTCTTATCCAATAGAGGGCAACTGACGGCGTTACTAAACAACACTCGGTGTAACATAACACATTTATACAGTGTGTCCATACATACACACATATGCACACTCTGAAAAATCATCTTTCACACCCATCCACCCACACTCTCTCTATTCTACACTCTCAACTACAGTGTATACCTCATACCTACACTCATCACACACATACAAACTTTACACTTCCCTACACTTCTTTTAATACTCACACACACACAAACTCCTCTAGAGAGATAAGAACGTTACAGCATTCTAAAAAAACTATATTGTAATCCTATGTATTTAGTTATTGATACAAAAAATTACTTTACAATAATTTCACCATCTTGGCGTCCATTAACTCAAACATACTAAACTGTGTGCATGCAAAAAAAGTCCGTGAGTTCACTCACCAGAGCCGACACCTCCCCAGACGTACGGATGTTGGCACACTGCTGGTATTTCTTGTCCAGTAAAACCATTGTGTTCTGACATCACCGACTAGCCTGGGGGAAGAGAAGGTGGCAACAACAACATGTATAAACAATGAATAAAAAATGAAATTAATACCTGCAGAGAATGATAACATGAATATAAATAACTATTGCTACTGCATTTTGCAATACGTCAAAAGCTACTACATGGCGGGGTACTTGCTAGTTTATAATAACTAGTCACACTCATCTGGAATACGTGCCACACTCATCTATCACACTCTTTTTTCGACTCATGCGGGCACACACTATTTTTTCTACTCACACATAAACACGCTCTTTTTACATGCACACACACAAACACTCTTTACTACACGCACACACAAACACTCTTTACTACACGCACACACAAACACTCTTTACTACACGCACACACAAACACTCTTTTTCTACTCACACGCACACACAAACACACACTTTTTTACTCACACACCACATAAACACACTCTTTTTACTCACACGCACACACAAACACACTCTTTTTTCTACTCACACACAAACACTCTTTTTTACTCACACGCACACACAAACACTCTTTTTCTACTCACACGCACACACAAACACTCTTTTTCTACTCACATGCACACACAAACACACTCTTTTTCTAGTCACACGCACACACAAACACACTCTTTTTTCTACTCACACGCACACACAAACACTCTTTTTTCTACTCACACGCACACACATGTCACAATATACAAAGCAAACAACACAAACTAAAACTGAATCAATGAAGCACTAAAGGTGCGAACCCTCAGTGCTATTAAACACTACCTAGCTATTACAATATAATCTCCTTTCAAAAGAACAAGCAATCTGTTAGCTATTTTAATGAGTCATCAATATAGCTCGAGCTATGAAAATGGTACATGGAAAAGCTGTCTTCAGAGAAGAAGCTAAACTAGCCAGAATTACTCACCGATATACATCTTCACTTCTTTCAACTCCGTTAACTTCCCTGAGCATAAAGCAAACTACACCGCTGGCTGCAAGAAATGATTTTCTCACGTGATTATGACGGGACGCTAGGGGGCGTTGCCCATAAAAGCTGGTACCTATGCAAAGTTGAAAGCTTCGCATTTTCTCAACAATTAACCCAAAATTTAAAAAAAAGTAGCACAATAAAAGGTCTTAAATCTTCGTCCTGAGTAAGTTCTTACCTAGCTTAGTACAGTAGCTTTAGATCCTCCTTTTTCAGCCGCTTGCAAATTTGAATGTGCACGGTCTTTATTCTGTTCCGGTTAATAGATGATTGGAATAATTGATGTCCAGATAATTGATGTTCCACTGTACATGTATATTTAACACACAAACATACACTCTTTTGTCAGGTTATTGCAACGAGCTAGCCTAGTGTCAGAAATAGCACTCCAGTATTGGTGATGCATGCATTATCATCTAGCCATATAGACCCATTGGAACTAATACTTCTCTACTACCAACACACACTGGAGAACACTTACCACGCCATTACTTCAGCAGTGATGAGAGCTGGTTAGTCTCGCGTGGCCGACCACTGGTCAAGTGCGCTTATCTATGATAGCGATTGAGGTCAAAGGTGAAGGTCAGCCGCCTTTTCTGCACAAGAAGGTCGTTATATTCGGGCGACGTTATGCTACAGTCCCGCAGTTCTTATCAAAAAACTCATTTCATTGGTTAATCAAATCATGTGACCAATTATAGCGCCGCGCGTGACCAATTATAGCGCCGCGCAAGGGCTAGGGCTAGGGGACCAATCAGAAGAATTCTTTGATAAGAACTGCGGGATGGCTCACGTTATGTGCAGAACGGCTGACCCTCACCTTTGACCTAGAGCGCGGTCGATCAAATGAACTTTGAACCTTAAGCACGCGCGCATGCGCATATGGCTGACCATTGCTGCGGGGCTGACCATTGCTGTGGAGGGGTGTAGTCACCAGCTAGGAAGTGGTCAGGTTGGATTTTGCTGACTCAGATTATGTCATTCATCATAATTAATACCAAGTAAAGTGCAATAAATGATTGTAATAGTAGCATATTAACAATCAAATATGATAAATTATATGTATCTGAATGTTATGTTGCATGATTGAATGAATGTATTAGAATGTAACACTACAATAGTCTAAATAGCTAGCTAACTGAACTTTGCAAAATTATTCCTTCTACTTTCATTCTTTGAAATATACTCATTGCCTATTACTTTTAAATCTAGTTTATCTGCCATATCCTGGTGATAATGTAAAACCATTAGGTGATTTAACCTAGATTGAGACATTGTGCTTCTCAGATATGATTTTACCCTCCGCAGAGCACTGAACGATCTTTCAGAGGTAGCAATTGTAGCAGGAAGAACAAGTAACAATTTGAACAATTTAGATACTTCTGGAATTAGCACTCTTTGAGCACTAGTTAATGATAACAGTGAAGACTTGATGCTATTTACTAATGGAGTAGTTCCTTCTGACGTGGATTGAAACAATTCTCTCAAAGTGGTCAACTCCGAAATCAGATTTCTTTTGTTGAAGTCATCATTAAAGTATTCACACACTTTATCTATTTCTTCATTGTTAGGCTCTCCAGTGCATGCTTTGAATAAAAGCTGTTCAATATTCGAAAAATTTTTGAAGCCCTTCTGGTCAAATCTTTGCTGAATACTATTTACAGCTAAATCTAAACTCTCAAAAAAAATCCTTCTATACTCACTTTTAGCTGATACTGGATGTTCAGCCTGAGCACTTCCATGATCAAATCTTTTGGGTACCTTGCGCTTCCTGTCTAACTGCGGCTCAGCAACATCTAATTCCTGACGTTTAATATCAATTTTCTTCCAGAATAACTCAAAGTTTTCATCTGTTTTCAAAAGACTGTAATGTTTTTACTGTCAGCATAGCTACAGCATAACCCTCCACAGTAGAAAAGTGAGTCTGTTGTAGAGTTTGACTGAGCTTGTCAGTATGTCGAAAAATCATTTCTGAAAGGACAATACTGAAAAAAAACTTGAAAGTTTTCATTTGACTTTCAACTCCTCTTATTCTAGCCTTTATTTCAGAGTTAGTTCCTGCACCATAAGCTCTCTCCCACAATTCTTGAACGTTTTCATAATTGTCTATAATACTGGCAAGACTTTCTGCACGAACTGTCCATCTTGTAGGACAAAGAGTACGTATTCCAGAACTTTCACTACCACATTCATTCTTGTACTCTTTCAATATTACTCAATGCATCAATCGATAGCATGTAATGAAAACCCAAAAATTCCTCTGAAACTTCAAACTTATCACTAACCCATCGCATAACTATAGTGAGCTGTTCTTTGTTTGACTTATCAGTAGTCTCATCTACCATGAGTGTGATAAAGGGTAAGGAACGAACTAGCTCCAATATATCTCTTAACACTTTGTTTGCCATCAGTTGCAGCATTTCATTTTGATTTTCAGGTGAAACATGCTTATGAGAACTTTTTTCTAGCCATTTCAGCATTTTAGGTTTGTCTTGAGCTCTCAACTTCAGAAGTTGCACCAGATTGCTTGATTCATCACTATTTTGCCCACGCAAAGCCAAGCCTTGTCTTGCCAAAAACCATACACTGGATAATATTAAGTGTAACATCTCCGTTGCTTCTTCCCTCGCTTTTTTATGTTCTAAAATAAGCATTTCATCCAAGCTCTTACTAGTGCTTGGAAGTGTTACTACAGCTTCAATAGCTTCTGTATGGCATTTGGACTGGGCATGCTTTATAAATGCAAGCATCTTTCCAGTTAGTATAACACTTACTAACCTATAAATACAGTTTTATGAATAGAGCAATAATAATTATTATAATAATAATAATAAACCTAATAACTATAGTTATTACCGTACTAATAGTACTGCTTGTAGGAATAATAATAAACCTACTAACTATAGGTATTAGAGTATTAATAATAATACTAATATTAATAATACTAATACTAATGCTAATAATACTAATTAATAATAATCTAACTAACTATATATAGCTATGTCACTTACAAATGAATCTGCAGCATTATTACTGGTTAGAAAAAGATTCTTCCTTGCAGCAGTCACACAAGGGTGGCAAAACATTGCATCAATACCTTCGTCGTAGTGAAGAAAGGGCCATGCTGAAAACCAGCGACTCTGTGCGGAGCATTGCACTGGCTTAGCCTTTCCGAATAATCTCTTCGGAAACTTAAAGTCCAAAGGTTGATGTGGCTTCTCAGGGAGAGTAGGAATAGAACACTTGGATGGCTTTTCGGCCATATCGATCAATCGCACTAATCCTCAACTGACAAGTCTACCGGAATTTAGCATCGGTAATGGTCGTCATATTTTCGGTAAAGATTGTTTTATGTTTAGAAAAGTGGTCCGGTTGTTTCCGGACCAACCGGACCGGTGACTACGCCCCTGGGCCCGGGCTGACCATTTCTGCGTTGACAGACCCACCTCAGTCATGCTGAAGTACATGATCACTTGGAAAAATAGCTGTGGGTACACATCAATATTTTGCAACTGTAGTTTTGTAATTATAATACTTGTTCACACAACAATCAAAGGGTGTGGCTTCAATTTTGGATGTGGGTGAGATGCATGGACCCAGGAAAAGTACTTGTATGCTGCTCTCACTTGTCACTACTAGATACTCTAGATACACACACATGTAGATTGCTCCATGAACTTTATGGAGTTGTGGTCTGTCGACTTAAGAATATGGGTCACACAGTATAACATTTGCTTCAACTTTTAGAATAAGCAGTCAGCCTCCTCCTCCCTTCCCTCTCTCTCTCTCCCCCCTCCCTTCCCCACCCCTATTTATAGAATGTTTCTCCAATTTGTTAGAGTAAATTGTAGCATTGTATTATACAACTTCAGTACAATCAACGTAACGACTCAAGGCAGCGCTAAAAGGTCACTAACTGAAGAAACCTTGAGTACTATGTTAGTTAGTCAACTTTATTCTGAAAATGCAGTCTGTTTGTAAGCTAGTATAACATTCCCAATGCCATTAACAAAATACTAATGAACTATTCCATAAAATAAAATACTGTAAACTTCCAGTATGAAGAAGTTTTTAAAGAGTTGGATTATGACAGTGTCAGTGATAGGTTTAGTTGTCTTCAATACTCCAGTAGATTTTCCTTCAAACAAGGATTGAATCGTCGTCACTGGAAACGTATCCACGGCATTTCCTTGGACACTCTTGCATCTCAAACCTGTAACAAAGAAGGGAAAGTAATCACGTTACCAAAGGTCCAGTGCTCCTTTCAGGAACACAATGCTGATTTCACTACAGTACAGTACAGCACTTGATGTTACACTGCTCATCTCTACTCAATAAAGGTCTTACTAATAACCATTAAATAGGAATGCTTAATTAGAAAACTAAAATATACATTATGAATAGTAAGAACATAAAAAAACAAGAAAAGTACCTCTTACTAAGATGAATGAAAGAGACCACAATGGCACTTTATATACTGTACACATATGTATGTGCAAGTGTATACAATATATAAGTTCGTACATGAGGAAACCAGGTGTGACGAGCCCCACAACAAAAACTTTAATTTGTACAGACATAGCAGCAAAAGCTCTACAATTTACTCATGGCTGATACACAATTCGTAATAATTGAAACTATCATTTCTCAATGATTTTACATGTCAGTTGTTCATGCCACAGTTGTTCATGCCACAGTTGTTCATGCCACAGTTGTTCATGCCACAGTTGTTCATGCCACAGTTGTTCATGCCACAGTTGTTCATGCCACAGTTGTTCATGTCACAGTTGTTCATGTCACAGTTGTTCATGTCACAGTTGTTCATGTCACAGTTGTTCATGTCAGTTGTTCATGTCACAGTTGTTCATGTCACAGTTGTTCATGTCAGTTGTTCATGTCACAGTTGTTCATGTCACAGTTGTTCATGCCACAGTTGTTCATGTAAGTACATGTGATAGAGAGTACATATGATTGCAACATTGTGCTCACATCTATCAGGGAATCCTGTACAACATGGCATCAAAATTTTGGATCGCTTCACTAAACTTTGCTCTAATTACAGAAATGGGGTGTTGCTTGCCAGTCGGAAAGCATTCAGATGGAAGTCCTACTTTTGTTACAAACAATGTAAAAGTAGTAAATTTAAGAGCAATGATTCGGTATGGGTGGGCTCTAAGGGCAAGTGTTGTTGTTGTTTTTGTGGTTTGCAGGTGTTCATGCGAGAAATCACATTTTAAAGTTGTGTCAGAATATTATGCCCCCCACTTCCTATGCCACTCAAACCATATCTTTGAAAAGATATGCCTGATATATAGACTCACTGACAAACTTCAGTTCCTTCCCTTACTCTAAACTTGGGGCTAAAGAAGCCTGTAGCAGAGAGAAGAAATGCACTGCCAGTATCATAATTATTGGGAGTTTTTAAAACCAAACTTTGTGGGACTACGGGGGGAAGAGGGAGAGGGGGGAGGAGTGGGGGAGAGGGTTATTTGAATAGATGAATCAGGTAAACACATAATGCAAAACTATAACAGAGGCATTTGGAAAAGCTGAGCAGAGGATAAAGGGTAGGAGCAGGTGGTACCATTACTTAACATCTCCTTTTCCTCACTCAATTACGCAGATGCCCATTGATTGGGTCAACTGAAAAACAACATCAACAACAACAACTAACAAACAAATAACTTCATCAAGTGATACTATTATGAGTAATTAATAGTGTTAGTAGAGATGTGCCAATTGTTGAGAATTAATCACAATAATTCAACCCTTTCACAAGCAATAGTGCCTCACATAGCTCTGTGTTCAGTCAGCTTTTAGTAACCATACCAAAAAAGCAAATTGTAGTTAAAGAGTGATCCAATATAAAGTTACTTTTTTTTTCAGTAAGAGCAACCAATGACAGTGTTCTAGGTGATAAATATAAACAAAAAACGTAACATCAACGATACACGACAGTACACGAAAATAAGAACAAATGAGCATGCGTGAATACTAATGATGAAATAAAGTGTGAAGTTATAGTTGTTCTGGCAGTCAGAGAAAACATGAAAGTATGAGAAAACATGCAGGAGCTGTTGGCTTCACATAGGGTACTAACTGTTGTGGAAAAGGTCCCCCTATCGTCACGTCGTAATCATGTGAGCAAATAATTTCTTGCAGTGTGAGATAGTTTTGCTTGAGAGCAAAATAAAGATAGATTGTAAAAGATTCTACTAAACTTTTCTAAGCAGTACGAAACATCAGAACCATCTTTACATAAATATTTAGAAGAATACTACATATGTTGCACTGGTAATACGTAACTAAACTATTTGTCGCTCAATATAATACACGTACATTACATGTTATTTCACTTAAATGGGCAATGTGCTACAGGAAGATTGGCCTTGCTGATGTAGATACAAGCATGAATATTGAAAGACATGTTTGCAGTAACATTTTTAACACATGGTGGAATTCTAATATTAAATTAATTTGCTTCCATCAGCTCAAGATTCATGAATGGCAAAGCAAACAAAATAGTTGATGGTCTCTTTCATATTTTGGTGCACACATTCCAGGGGTTTAAATAAGCTTTTTCACTTGTTCTGACAAATGGCCTAACAAAATGGATTTTGACTGGTCATTTTTGTGGATTGGTAGGTCATCTACTACTTCATTTAAATACATTTTAGGAAGTATATTACGTGATATTTTATTCATTTTTATGTTTTAGGTAGACAATGTGAAACCAAGCAATGAAATTTTTTTATTAGTGTGCAAATATTGTTGTAATGATAAAGGAATGTTAATAATAGTCAATATTTTGTTGATTAATCACTGTCCATCCAGGTATCCCAGTCTTCCAAAATGTCAGCTAACTCTGATGATGAATGCTCACTCTCTCCTGCTATGTCAGCACTCAGTTTCCTTGCATGCTGGTTAGGACGTCGAGATTTAGCTTTCCACCACAGTTCAATGCTGCTGTCAGCATTAAAATCCTTGATCATCACATTATCTACATTAATTGCTAGGAGGTCATCAAGAAGTTCATTGCTTAATGAAGATCGTTTGGATTGTTTGATATTTTTGAGTGTTGAAAAAATCCTCTCAAGTTTCCCATTGGAGACTGGAAGGGTAAACAATAGTTGGGCAAGTTTTAAAGCGTTTGTCCAGCTAGCAGCATTAGGAGTATGAAAAATCTTCCACCAAACTGTTTGGTAATTTGTACTAGACAGAGAAATGAATTCAGTAGCATAAAGAATGATATCTTGGAACTCTTGAAGAATTGATGCCACAACCACTCCAGAAGCTTCAAGAGGAATCTTGAACTTCAAACCCAAGCGATTGATTGCAGAAACATAATTTGGAACAGGTTGCTCCACATGATCTTGCTCTTCTATTAATTTCTCCCAGCCTTGGGTTGCTAAAATTATGACGACATCTCGTATAAACTCTAAATCAGTCCATTCTAATCGATTCTTCAAACAGCTGGTGACTGCAGTGCAATACTTTTCATAGTGTGTTGAAAAATGAGTCTTCGCTCTATCTACATTTCTTATAACCTGTTGCTGGAATGACGTAGTGCCATTCTCCTCAGTAATCCTCTGCAAGGTGGACGAATAGGTGGACCATTGCAACAAAGGCTTGGAACCAAGCTTCTTCAATTCCTGAACTGTACGTAAGAGGCTGCTGAATGCCCCCAGTATATCTAAGCTATCTTGTTGCAGCACTTTACTAATTATAGCACATGGAGTAAGGAGATCACTAAAAAATGCACAACCTAGGATGTATTTGGCATCTGACCATTTAGTGATATACCCTCGAAGTTTAGCTTGATCCAAAGATTTGACAGAAGAATCTTCAGATAAAGCTATTAAGTGGCTGGAGTATGCACCAAATTTAGACAACACTCGTTTCATAGCTGATAGCTTGTGTGATATCCAGCGAGATCCACTTGCTCTAATTGGCTTAATTCCACCATCATTAAAAGTAATGAATTGCCTAAGGTCAGTAATTATTTCCTCTAACTCTCTACATTTTTTTGGTGATTTTTCATATATATAGTAGAGACGAAGAAGCATGTCATCAATTAACTGAAAACAAGTGTCTTTCAGAGCATCCTTGACAGCCAACTCAACACGGTGCGCTAAACACCAACTCCAATACAACCAAGGCACTTCTCTTTCCACAAGACCTTTAAGCCCAGCAGCAGCAACATTAGCAGATGCACCATCTGTACCAATTCCTACCAGAAATTTACATTGCTCAGAACTAATACAAGACATACCAAGCCTACTAAGACTAGTCTGAAGACATTCAAAAAGACCTTTCCCATCCACCTTTTTAGGTCTAGCGACACAGAGATAACTCATATTAGTACGAACAAGCTGATCATCACTATCAGTATCACACCATGTTACTAAAAACAATTCATCATCAATGTTAGCAGAATCGGTAGAACCATCCATAAGAACAGACAAAAATATTGATTTTGAAAGTTTTTTTCTTAATTCTACTCGTTTAGACTCAGCAATAAAATGGCAAAAGGTTTTCCCGGCATTTTGGTTAAGGTAGGACACTCCAACATTAACTCCATGCTTCTTTTCAAGTTCACACAGAGCAAGGTAATTAGTAAATGCTAACTGCTGAGTAGCAATGAAGTGAACTATGTCAAACTTGATCCTAAGCATCTCCTTGTCTTTTTCAGACATTTGATTAAGTATTTTAAGTATTGGAGCAAAAGAACTAGTATCCAAGCCACTTTCTCGAGCCTGATCTCTTTTTAGAAGCAAAGTTGCATGCTTATGCTGATCAGAGTTAGAATGATCTCGTATGTTACTGGTACGAACAGAATCAGCTCCAGAAATCCACTTCTCACTATAATTCTCATGCCCATTATTCTAGGTTCATATTGTGTACAAACCTTGCATTTCAATTTCTCCACAATTTTTCTAGAACTTTGTCCACTGCATTCACAATCAAGCCATGATAGGGTGTTACATTCCCGGTCCAGATCTGTTCTCCATTTCTGAAAAGTAGCGAAACTCACTCGCCGTTTCTTCAACGCTGGACACTCGCTAAATTGCCCGCTACTTCCACTATCAGAAAAAACTCGCTTCGACATACCCTAAACAAAAAGCGGACAATGAGGAAAGTATCGTAAGCTACTGAAGTATGAGCAGTAATGGGGAAAAACTTACCAAAAACACCACACGACTCGATAAATGTTCACTCTGCTTAGCACTTCTTTTAGTACATATACAAAAAAAAAAAGAGCAGCGGTACCAACTAAATAAAGCGCACCTACTTGCAGACACGCATGCGCACGCGTCGCGTAAGTTTTGGCAGTAGATAGATTGAGCTGCGGTACTCAACTGGTGGCAAACGCACTCGGCCCAGAGGGCCGCTCAATCAACTCTATAGTCGGTCTAGTAGACATTTTGCACGGAAATTGGCCGATGGCCGCCTGCTATTTACACCTCTGCATTCTCCCACTAACTAACAAAAGAACTGATGTGGAAGAAAGTGGGTAGAGAGAAAGGGAGACATCAACATGGGATAGTCTAGTATCGCCAGACCCTTTACCTACCGCTACATGGGAAAAGGGTCTGGTAGACTGACATAGAACAGTTTATTAACTACAATTCACCTTATTGGTATGGTTACCTGGTGTCATCCTCCTAAACTACACATTGGCTGTTTGAGCTGATGTGATCCCGTGGTCATGTGTGTGCATGCTCCTTGCATGAGGCAGCACGGTATGACCATGGACCCACCCCCCTGTGTGACCTTGGGGGTGAGAGACTCAGCAGGTCAGTGGCAACTAGTGTTAATTGCCCTGCATTGCCAGAGTCCTCCCAAAGGGCTGCAGGAGGCAGCCTATACCCCCAAGGCTAAGTGATAGGTTAGGAAAGGGGGTTGACAGCTCTTACCAATGGTAGTAGGCTGTATACCTGCGAAAGTAAGTACAGACAAGCATAGACAGTGAGAACTGAATGCTGAACGACCCTTGACCCCCAACCTTCTCCCTCTCACTGGCTTTGTGATGTGGCCATACAGTGACTACGTATTGGTTCCTTGGAGAAGGGAGTGGTGCCACTGACCTTGGAGCTGTGATCATCACCTGGTACCTGGATGACTCCAGCCACCATGTCTATCTCAGGTAACCCGAATGGGCACAACTTCAGTAAACCAGGACTGGTGAGTCCTGTATACTTTCACTGCACACTGAAGTCTAAGTAGACTCCAGGAACACAACCTGGGTAGTAGCTGTAGAGTGAGGGGAGAGTGCCCCCAGCCTAGCAGTCGTTAATAAGTGAGGGACCACATGCCCAGGTAAGAAGACCTGAGCGAGGGCAGAGTGTATGTATCACACTTAGTGATTAGCTGAAGGGCTGCTTGGCCTAACAGCAGTGAGGGGCAGTACGCAGTAGTATTAGATGTTGAATGAAGGGCAGCCTGCCCTGGACAGATACTTTAAGGTGGTCTGTCTGACCGTCACACCCCTACTGGGTGGAGAATCTAACCTTACATGCTAACAGTACCATAACTACTCTCTACACCACTCTTGCCATAGTCAAGTGGCTTGTGACTCCAAGACTTACTCCTACAAACTAGTACTACTGTTCAACCCTTCCATGGTTGCATTATCTGCTCCACACCCCTATTCACACGGAACTTTAAAAGTTGGCATTAGCTATTAAGTCAAGTGACAGTGCCTTAGTACTAACAGTCGGTGTGCCTGGTGGAGGCAGCAACAAACACAAGTGAGAAGGAGCATGTCTTGATCGCGTGATGGGGTAATTGAGTGAGTGCCATGCAGATGCATATGTGAGCCTAAGAATGCATAGGCAGTGAGCCTAAGAATACATAAGCAGTGAGCCCTAGAATACATAGGAAGTGAGCCCTAGAATACATAGGCAGTGAGCCCGAGAATACATAGGTAGTGAGCCTAAGAATGCATAGGCAGTGAGCCTAAGAATACATAAGCAGTGAGCCCTAGAATACATAGGCAGTGAGCCTAAGAATACATAAGCAGTGAGCCTAAGAATGCATAGGCAGTGAGCCTGAGAATACATAAGCAGTGAGCCTGAGAATACATAAGCAGTGAGCCTAAGAATACATAAGCAGTGAGCCTAAGAGTACATAGGCAGTGAGCCTAAGAATACATAGGCAGTGAACCTGAGAATACATAGGCAGTGAACCTGAGAATACATAGGCAGTGAACCTGAGAATACATAGGCAGTGAGCCAGAGACTACATAGGCAGCAAGCCTGAGAACACACAAGCAGTGAGCCTGAGACTAGATAGGCAGTGAGCCTGAGACTAGATAGGCAGTGAGCCTGAGACTAGATAGGCAGCAAGTCTGAGAATACATAAGCAGCAAGCCTGAGAATACATAGGCAGTGAGCCTGAGAATACATAGGCAGCAAGCCTGAGAACACACAAGCAGTGAGCCTGAGAATACATAGGCAGTGAACCTGAAACTACATAGGCAGTGAGCCTGAGACTAGATAGGCAGCAAGTCTGAGAATACTTAAGCAGCAAGCCTGAGAATATATAGGCAGTGAGCCTGAGAATACATAAGCAGTGAGCCCTAGAATACATAGGTAGTGAGCCTAAGAATGCATAGGCAGTGAGCCTAAGAATACATAAGCAGTGAGCCCTAGAATACATAGGCAGTGAGCCTAAGAATACATAAGCAGTGAGCCTAAGAATGCATAGGCAGTGAGCCTGAGAATACATAAGCAGTGAGCCTGAGAATACATAAGCAGTGAGCCTAAGAATGCATAGGCAGTGAGCCTAAGAATACATAAGCAGTGAGCCTAAGAGTACATAGGCAGTGAGCCTGAGGAGACATAGGCAGTGAGCCTGAGGAGACATAGGCAGTGAGCCTGAGAATACATAGGCAGTGAACCTGAGAATACATAGGCAGTGAACCTGAGAATACATAGGCAGTGAACCTGAGAATACATCGGCAGTGAGCCTGAGAATACATAAGCAGTGAGTCTAAGAGTACATAGGCAGTGAGCCTGAGGAGACATAGGCAGTGAGCCTGAGAATACATAGGCAGTGAGCCTGAGAATACATAGGCAGTGAACCTGAGAATACATAGGCAGTGAACCTGAGAATACATAGGCAGTGAACCTGAGAATACATCGGCAGTGAGCCTAAGAATACATAAGCAGTGAGCCTAAGAGTACATAGGCAGTGAGCCTGAGGAGACATAGGCAGTGAGCCTGAGAATACATAGGCAGTGAGCCTGAGAATACATAGGCAGTGAACCTGAGGAGACATAGGCAGTGAGCCTGAGAATACATAGGCAGTGAACCTGAGAATACATAGGCAGTGAACCTGAGAATACATAGGCAGTGAGCCTGAGAATACATAGGCAGTGAACCTGAGAATACATAGGCAGTGAGCCTGAGAATACATAGGCAGTGAGCCAGTGAGAGAATACATAGGCAGTGAGCCCTGAGAGACATAGGCAGTGAGCCTGAGAATACATAGGCAGTGAGCCTGAGAATACATAGGCAGTGAGCCTGAGAATACATAGGCAGTAACCTGAGAATACATAGGCCTGAGAATAAATAGGCAGTGAGCCTGAGAATACATAGGCAGTGAGCCTGAGAATACATAGGCAGTGAGCCTGAGAATACATAGGCAGTGAGCCTGAGAATACATAGGCAGTGAGCCATGAGAGCTACATAGGCAGTGAGCCTGAAAATACATAGGCAGTGAGCCTGAGATACATAGGCAGTGAGCCTGAGAATACATAGGCAGTGAGCCTGAGAATACATAGGCAGTGAGCCTGAGAATACATAGGCAGTGAGCCTGAGAATGCATAGGCAGTGAACCTGAGAATGCATAGGCAGTGAGCCTGAGAATGCATAGGCAGTGAGCCTGAGAATAGAATAGGCAGTGAGCCGAGTGAGCATGCATATGAAGTACATAGGCAGTGAGCCTGAGAATACATAGGCAGTGAGCCTGAGAATACATAGGCAGTGAGCCTGAGAATACATAGGCAGTGAGCCTGAGAATACATAGGCAGTGAGCCTGAGAATACATAGGCAGTGAGCCTGAGATACATAGGCAGTGAGAGAATACATAGGCAGTGAGCCTGAGACTACATAGGCAGCAAGCCTGAGAACACACAAGCAGTGAGCCTGAGACTAGATAGGCAGTGAGCCTGAGACTAGATAGGCAGTGAGCCTGAGACTAGATAGGCAGCAAGCCTGAAAATACATAAGCAGCAAGCCTGAGAATACATAGGCAGTGAGCCTGAGAATTCATAGGCAGTGAGCCTGAGAATACATAGGCAGTGAGCCTAAGAATACATAGGCAGTGAGCCTGAGAATTCATAGGCAGTGAGCCTGAGAATACATAGGCAGTGAGCCTGAGAATACATAGGCAGTGAGCCTGAGAATACATAGGCAGTGAGCCTGAGAATACATAGGCAGTGAACCTGAGAATACATAGGCAGTGAGCCTGAGACTACATAGGCAGCAAGCCTGAGAACACACAAGCAGTGAGCCTGAGACTAGATAGGCAGTGAGCCTGAGACTAGATAGGCAGCAAGCCTGAAAATACATAAGCAGCAAGCCTGAGAACACACAAGCAGTGAGCCTGAGAATACATAGGCAGTGAGCCTGAGACTAGATAGGAAGCAAGCCTGAGAATACATAAGCAGCAAGCCTGAGAATACATAGGCAGTGAGCCTGAGACTACATAGGCAGTGAACCTGAGACTAGATAGGCAGCAAGCCTGAGAATACATAAGCAGCAAGCCTGAGAATACATAGGCAGTGAGTCTGAGAATACATAGGCAGCAAGCCTGAGAACACACAAGCAGTGAACCTGAGACTACATAGGCAGTGAGCCTGAAAATACATAGGCAGCACGCCTGAGAATACATAGGCAGTGAGCCTGAGAACACATAAGCAGTGAGCCTGAGAATACATAGGCAGTGAACCTGAGAATACATAGGCAATGAGCCTGAGACTAGATAGGCAGCAAGCCTGAGAACACATAAGCAGTGAGCCTGAGAATACATAGGCAGTGAGCCTGAGAGTACATAGGCAGTGAGCCTGAGAACAAATAAGCAGTGAGCCTGAGAATACATAGGCAGTGAGCCTGAGAGTACATAGGCAGTGAGCCTGAGAACAAATAAGCAGTGAGCCTGAGAATACATAGGCAGTGAGCCTGAGAGTACATAGGCAGTGAGCCTGAGAACAAATAAGCAGTGAGCCTGAGAATACATAGGCAGTGAGCCTGAGAGTACATAGGCAGTGAGCCTGAGAACAAATAAGCAGTGAGCCTGAGAATACATAGGCAGTGAGCCTGAGAGTACATAGGCAGTGAGCCTGAGAACAAATAAGCAGTGAGCCTGAGAATACATAGGCAGTGAGCCTGAGAGTACATAGGCAGTGAGCCTGAGAACAAATAAGCAGTGAGCCTGAGAATACATAGGCAGTGAGCTATGAATAGATAGGACATGAACGTGGATCATAGAAGTGAGTCTGAGAATAAATTAGAAAGTGAGTCTGAGAAACCTAGGCCGTGAGCTGAGCAAACATAGGCAGAAAGCCTGATATTGCATGCAAAAATAGATATAGCCCTGAGCTCAGTGCAAGATAGATAGGCAGTGAGCCCGAGAGTGCAAGGAATGACATTGGTGAGCTACAGAGCCCACGAATGCCTTAACAGCATTGGGTGTGATGAAAACAGATAGACCAGTAACTGAGTGTGAGAATAAGACAGGCAGTAAGCCTGATGTGTGAGCATAGACAGGCGATGTGTGAGAATAGACAAGGCAGGATAGTGTGAGAATAGACAGGCAGTAAGCCTGATAGTGTGAGAATAGACAGGCAGTGAGCCTGATAGTGTGAGAATAGACAGGCCGTGAGCCTGATAGTGTGAGAATAGACAGGCAGTAAGCCTGATAGTGTGAGAATAGACAGGCAGTAAGCCTGATAGTGTGAGAATAGACAGGCAGTGAGCCTGATAGTGTGAGAATAGACAGGACGTGAGCCTGATAGTGTGAGAATAGACAGGCAGTAAGCCTGATAGTGTGAGAATAGACAGGCAGTGAGCCTGATAGTGTGAGAATAGACAGGCCGTGAGCCTGATAGTGTGAGAATAGACAGGCAGTAAGCCTGATAGTGTGAGAATAGACAGGCAGCGAGCCTGAGTGAGAGTGAGAATAGACAGGCAGCGAGCCTGAGTGAGAGTGAGAATAGATAGGCAGCGAGCCTGCGAGTGAGAGTACACATGCAGTAAGCCTGATAGTGAGAGAATATGAGCCTGATAGTGTAAGAATAGACAGGCAGCGAGCCTGACAGTGAGAGAATAGACATCTGTGAGCCTGATAGTGCAAGAATACACAGGTAGTGAGCCTGAGAGTAAAAAATAGAGACAGGCAGCGAGTGTGATAATGTGAGAATAAGTCCAGTACCAATAGAGTGAAGGGCAGCGTGCCCTGCATAGACACTTTTAAAGGGCCCCCGGCGGACCGTCACACCTCTACTTGGTGGAAATCTAACTATATGTACTAGAACCGCCTACCCATGCTCTATATAATGCCACACTGGCCATAGTGTAGTGTGGCTTATGAGTCCTAAGACACATCCAGCACTAGTTCATTCTCTAATCTCTCTCATCATGTAACCCCTATTTTCTCCACCTCCCTTCTCATGTAACACTCACATCAGCATAAATCTCAATTACAGCATGCACCTGACTGATTCAGGAGTTTCTATGCTTTCGAGAAAACTGATCACTTTGACAGAGCCAATCTTGGCAATACCGTGAGAGGGTCTGGCCATTACTAAATACTGCAGATAGTTACTAATATGCAATGGACAATGATGATCATAATTTTTTGCATGAAGGTTAGAATAAGAAGAGTGGGAGCCGGCCATGCACCCCACACCTGTAACGAAGCCTATGCCTAACCATAACGAGGGTTGGCAGCATGCTCTCATGATTTAGAGATTGAGACTGTGGGTAGAGTAACAGCATCAGAACTAGAGTCCAACTCTTAACCTAACTGCACTAGTTAAGCAAGGCAAATGGACCGGCAGCATGCCCACGTATTATCGAGCCATAGAACTCCTGTTTTCGGCTGATTGCATCTGTAATTCACCACTGATTGATGATTTAGATCCTATGTATATATCCAACCTGACCTACAGAAAGCTAATTACACGTATTTAGAGTACAGTATATCTCCAACCCCTTACTATTTAAATGAAAGCACCAGAGGTGCAAACCCTCAGCGACACAGAGATTCTTCAGGTGTTTCACTGGCTCTTTTACGGACATTACATTCAGCATTAGCTTGCTTACGACTCTGGGATACCTCAGGGTCTCATGGGCTTTTTTGTGGGCATGCCATTCAGAATCGGCTAGTTTACGCTTCTGGGACTGTTCAACACTTTCTAAATCCCTTTTCCGTGCTTGACACATTACCATAGTCTTCTTACGACTATCCAAGGACTTCATGGCATTCTGAGGTTTGAGAATTAACTTGGGTTTGACAGAAAAGCTATAGCCACAGGGACATTTGGACTTTCTGACATGAATTTCACACGCACATCGAGGACAAGCTTTCTTAAAAGCAGGCATTTTATAACTTACAGTTGGAAAAGAGATTCTTTTCGCTCCTTCAGAACAGAGTAGAGAGATAGCGGCAGATCATACAACAGAACAGAGCTCCGAACCACGCGCAAAAAAAGGTCGGCAGCTCACGTGACGTGGCTTGAGTATAAGGGGGCGTAACCCGCGCAAGGTAAAGCTTGTAACGGCCTAAATTTGACTCGTGTTTTCTAGATATTTAAATTCAAAACAAAAAATTTGGCACATTAAAGGCACTTAAATAATAGAATACCCTAACTTGATATAATTTTTTTAGCCTGAAAGTCGTCCATCATCGAGATCCGCTGCTGACAGAGTGACTGACTGACTGACTGAATGAATGAATGACAGACAAAATGAGTACTGTAACCCTCACGCGCATGCGCGCTGAGGGTTAATAATACCACCACTGATGAGCAGCCATCCTTAGAGAGCTAGTAGTGCCGGGTGAATCAGCCATTCTGGCAAGGCAGTAACAGGTAGCTGCTAGGCTTAGGCTACAAGCACTGAGAACAGTGGCTATCAGGACTAATATACTTGTGCCCGGGTGCCATTGCTCCACATGTGATACATCACATGTGACCACTTAGCTGCATGGTTGCAGTATCTGCAGGTCCTCTGCCGACCTTTACCTGGGCTCAGGTGATGTGATGGTGGACTACATCTCCGTTAACTTGCCCACTCATCATTAGTTAACTGTGGCTTAATTAGTGTGGGTAAAACCACTAAGATAATAGCAAATTTATCTCGTTCTAACAGCCAATAATTATTTCAGCCAAGAATGACTGAATAACCCACTAAGATATTTCATGGCACATGAATTATTCAACTCAGTCAGCCATATAGACATACAACACACACAAAAAGTTAGAGCAGTCTTACATCACAGGATATACCACCTTATTATGTCATCTATTGTTTGTGGTCTTCCCAATTAGTGAGGGGAACTGAACAAACTACTTAATGTCAGCCTACCCGCCGCATAGCAGTAGGTAAAGGGTCCAGTAAAGCGAGATTAAATATGACGTGATCAAAATAGATCCTAAAGCCTGTCAGGAATAAATAACATGCTTATAAACTACAAGCCCTACACAGATGGATTAAATTTGAAAAATTGTTCAGACGCAACAATGATACTCATATTGGGTAAGCCAGCAAAACAAGGGGTGAATGAATAATGGAAAATCATGTATACATTATATAATACTTACATATTTAGTACATATTTGTATTTATTTATTTCACAGATCAATCAGAGTGTGTGGAATGAAATAACCAGAGTACAAGAGTCTTGCTCTCCTAACACAGTCATTTGAAGTGCCCACACTTGACTGCCATTGCAGGGCTCCTCTGAAAGGTTCTAAAAGAACTAAAAAGTTCCGCAGACTGGAATTTTTTAGAGACGTTCTAACTGAGGGAAACCAGGCGTTCTACTTGGTACAGCTACAGCTGGTAATTTAGTGATATGAAACTCATAACAACTAAATGACAAAATTGACTAACAGAACAGAACTTATTATCCTACATATAGACTCCTTGCTATGTAGAATACATGGAGGTATAACCTCCTAACTAGAACTGAACCAGACACAGCTGATGCCAATGCCACTGAAGGTCGTAGATTACACAAAATAAAGTTAGCTGAAATAATAGACATCTTCCAACAGAACAGTCACAGGATCATGTGTTAATGTTACTGCATTAGTCACTCCTTATGACTGCAATATTGTTCCCGAGGAATTAAATCGGCAATTTTTTGGGCGGCACAAATTCACTTAGGGGAAAATCACAGGCTATATTGTGTAAGATCGGCCTTCAGAAAATTGCCGAGATTTCCAGAGTATGACTACTCACTAACATTGTCAACATCTTGCGATAGTATTGGTCTCATATACACTGACATCTGATTACATTACTTGACATACATATTTACATGTATATTTATTGTCACACAAACACTTGAGTCCTAGGTGACCACAACAAGCTAGCAGAGCCACTAATTGCTCTGAGTGTTGGTGATACATTCTAGCAATATAGACCTATTGGAACCAATACTTCCTTATATTACAAACACACTCTAGAGAACACTCACCTTGCCATCATTACAGCAGTATCAGGTAACTCCATGATTAAATGTTGACACTTCTTGAGCCATCATTCACAGCTGGTCTAAGACAGAGACATCGAAAGCAGCTTCACCCACTCCATCCCACTACAAAGAAGAGCAATAGAAGAAAAAAACACATTGAAGTGAATAAATGCAATCATGAAAATTCAACTTATACTCCGCAAGCTAATCCCACCAAGAAATTGTAAGAAACAGTTCGATAGGCATAGTCTTTTAAAAATATTCACTAACACAGCGGTTCAGGATCTCTAGATTGGTCAGTTGTAACACAACAAGAGGTAGGGCCATCCATGAACACATAGTATAATGCAGAAATAGAACGGTCAAGACAGTGTGGTAAAACAACAACAACATTAATTTGAGAATTAGATAAACTTAGCGGAAGATATAGACAATGCAACAGTTGCAAATCCCCGATGTGTGGACAGTGCATATTTCACATGGGCCTCAATTTGGTGGACCAGCATATTGCACTCATTGAAAATATCATATAAGAAATTGAACACCAAAATGATTCAATTATAGAAGAAAAAACTAACATTTCTACACAGGAAACTAGTTGCACACACATGCATACACTACCAATGAATGACAGGATTTAGTTTTGATCAATACTCATTCACAAGTTATGACTAAGGATGAAGTGATGGTAAAATAACTTAATTAAGTACTACATAAAGATTCATTATTACTACATACATAAAAATATACAGCTTCATACTAAAATCTATTTATTTCAATTTCCATAGTATCTGTAATAGTAGTTCAAACGTTTCGGCTCCATGGAGCCTTCATCAGTGACTTTTCAATCCTTTCGATGCCGTAACCACATATATGCGGGTGAGAATAGGTCTGCATTCTCCGCATTTAAAAAAATTCCATTTAGATTAAACTGTGATTTTTTTTATACGTAAAGTAGGCTTTGTACTTCCTTTTATTAAGGGGGGGGGCGGATTTTATTAGTTACAGTGGCTGAGTGTTTACTGCCACGCTTGTAATCACAAAAAATCTGAACCTGCCGACAACATGGAAGATGTATATGGATAAGAAAACAAAAAAGAAACAGGCTTTGACTTTGTTCATTACCTTTCATAATGTTTTCTGTAGGTAACATATTAAAAATTTCTAAATGTAATAGTACGGCGTGTAAATTGCCCATTCAAAAATGTATGGGGAAAATAGCTGTTCAATTGAAACCGCACGGGGAAAGTGAAATAGTGCGTAACTAAGTGAAATACCACAGTAGCTAAGTGAAATAGTACGGATAAGTGTGCATGCGTGCAGAGTTAACCTTGGAAATGTACAGTTCGTGTAGTTTCTAGTTGGAGACAATGTCATTCTGTACCACAGAAGCTCTACCCGTATTAGACGGAATGTTTTCAACATTGTAGGAGTTGTAGGCTGAAAACGAAATTCCAGAGGAAGCTAATCCTGAAATACAAAGATAGTGGGTGACTGATACAGCGTCTACAAGTGCAAATGATTAAAAAAAGAAAAAAGATGGCCTACTATTAGCGAGTGATAGCACGTGTAACCTGTGCTATTAGGGATCAATAGCACTTGTAAAGCAACTGAAATAGCACTCGCCGAGTACGATTTCAATTGCTTTACGAGTGCTATTGATCCCTAATACCCGTACTATTACTAATACAGTAATAGTATAAAATTGTATTCAATAACCCACACTTTCAGCAATGAATTGGCAGCAGAAATGATTAGTTCAGACAGTTACATGCTTTACAAGAGGGGGAGGGGAGAGGTAGTCTGGCGGGCCAGACCCTTTACCTTCTTTTTTATGGGCGGGGGAAGGGAAAGGGTCTGGAGTCACTATCATCAACGACTTGTGTGGGCCTGCCCCCATGAAGAAATACAGATGAAGTCAAAGAGACAGTGTTATGTGTGTGTGTATGAACTGTAATGCATTGTGTGCGCATGTCAAGAGACTGTTTGTGTATGTTTCCTTTTATGGTCATGTTTTGTGGAGTTGTGGAACCTCGTGTGTTGCACGAGTTGTTTTCTGTTGAGTTTTATGGGCGGAGTTTATCACTCATATAAAAGCTGCCCCCATGTTGTTGGAAAGTCAGTGTTTGGATAATCTCAGAAATACGTTTCACCTTGACGGTTGCTGCGGCAGCGCTTGGAAGCCATTCACTCTGGTGGCAGCGATCAATAAACTGTCCCCATAGTTGTGCGCCTTACATCTGCGGAGGGAAGGGCCCACAACTTGTTCCTGAGGAATTTAATTAAAAAGTGTCAAATTGCGTCACATATTCCCCCGCGCATTTTAATATTTCCCGGGAAAGCACTGTAACTTGCAGCTCGACCAGCATACCGGGTTGCGATCCCGCTTAGCTATGGAGTTCTGCTTAGGTTGTGGCTCTGATCTTCCATCAGAGTCTAGATATGTCCGTAGGTTAATTGCGGAGAGATCAGATCTCTCAAGACTCCGTTCTGGAGTAGTGTTAGCCTGGCGTAATCTAATGAAGGAAGCATTGGAAGAGAATTCTGGGCCCTCTCTATGTTCACTTTTAGCTGTAATCTTACATTACAAACCTCATCAGGTAAGAGTCTCCCATGCTTGAAGAAAAAGAACCGTATAATGACGCATTATAATGACGTCCCATGACGAATGTACCAAGGAATGTGCTAAAACCGCCACCCGAAATGGGGTGGCTCGAACAAGTCGTTGATGCTAGTTACTCCAGACCCTTTCCCTCCCCCCCCATAAAAAAGAAGGTAAAGGGTCTGGCCCCGCCAGACTAGGGGAGAGGCTGGTTGTTTTTTTTTGTCATGGCAAATAATCTGTCATTCACCATAACCCCTAAATGCAATTCATTAGCTATCTATTCTACACTACACATCACAATATTTAGTACACTTACTTGTTATCACACAGCATAAGTGAATTCCTACCGTTGTAGTCCTCTTGACTTCTCCGTTGTCAGTAGCACAAAATGGAGTCTCGCATGCCAGACCCTTTACCATACCGCTTCGCTGGGGCGTGAGAGTCTGGCGGAGCTGACCCTTTACCTTCTATGTTGGTGGGCGGGGGAAGGAAAGGGTCTGTTATCGTTAATTGGCGAGCGAGCGTAGCGAGCGAGACACTTACAGGTGTAACACAATTGAAAATCGGGAATGTTTGTTTATTGGCGAGCGAGCGAAGCGAGCGAGACAGTATTAGGGGTGAATAATGCAAAATCAGGTATATGTTATTTGTATATTATTAGGTACTGAACAGAGCCTGATAACTGTTGCCACATAGAAAATGCATTAAAGTAAACAGGATGTGGCTTAGGGCAATATTTTTCCATATCACCTGTGTTCATAGTTATTACGTTGGGTTATTACGTCCCCCTAGGTTATAGAATTGTTACCAAGGTATTCGCGCATGAGCAGTACCTAATAAATTTATTATCCATTGGATACCCGAGAATATCATTCGTCTGATTGGCGGTATTTACGCTCGTGCCTGCGGCACTCGCGTAAATACTAAGCCAACAGACTCGTGATATTCTCCTGTATCAAATGAATAATATATATATAATTATATGTATGTGGGATGGTACGTATGGCTTTTAAACGCGCGCGCGTGGAACTATTTTCTGCAAAAAACACGGCTTTTTTGGCTTGACCCCCAGTTTATTCTGAAACTACAGGATTAAGCAAGCCTTACTTTATACTTAAGCTCCAAAGTGTGAGAAAATTCCTGCGAAAATGCTTGCTTTTCAAGAAACAAAAAGTTGATTCGACCGGTTACTATGGCATTGAAGACCCTTTTCCATACTTAATTTCAAAACTTCGCCGTTTTATGGGGGGGCTACGGAGTGCTGGTTGTTGGTTGTCAAGAGCTGTTGGTAGTCAGAATGCCGTAGTATTAATGCTAAGGAAGCTACTACTTCTCGAGGGAAGCTGAGGTAAGTACGTAATTCCATATTTGTTAGCTAAATATGCAAAATTAACTCTGGCCTTTCTTTTTTGTAGCTAAGAGCTTGTCAACAGTGACTGGTAAATTCAAATAATCAGATTGGCTCAAATTTGGTACTACAAAAGTTACCACTGCTCAAGAAAATAATAATTTTTTATTTGTGTGCTAAAATTGATTGTTTTTGTTTTTGTAGGTGAGAGCTTGTTGTCAAGAATTCAAGGTAATTCAGATGGTCAAAGTAACTTCAATCAGAAGTTATCAATACTCAAGAATGATGTAAGTAGTAATTCCATATTTTTTGGCTAAAATTACAAATAATAACACCGGTTTATTTTTTTATCGTAGCTGAGAGCTTGTTCAAGAGTTACTGGTGATTGAGATTATCAGAATGGTTGATGTTTGATACTACAAAAGTTACAATTAATCAGTTAAGAGAGTGATTTTGTATTTGTTTGCTGAAATGAAAGGTCATAACTGCTATCATAGTAACAATACTTAGTTTTATGTTACCTAACATCAGGCTCGCTCGCCATTTGTGCTCAAGCACACCACTAGTTATTTATTTATTTGTATATATGTATGGACGTACGTAAGGCATTTTTGTACTTTGACCCTCGCGTTTTTGTGTTAGTTCGGTTGTCGACCCCGTCCCAAATTGCACTAAACAGAATCCTCTGGTTTATAGATCAGTACCCGTATCACCCTAGAAATTGAATTGTTTACCTTTTTGAATTCTTTTGCGGGTGCAGTTAAAACTTGAAAACTTAAGGGACTTCCATTTCTATTCGAGTTAGTGGCGGTGGTAAGTCAATGCGCTCTTTGTCATGGTTACAAGCCGTTCGCAACAGTATTTACTTGACAATACATTGTCCACTAGACTACTGCGAAGGTAAGTCTGTGTAGATGTATGTCCAGTTGTGTCAAAGCATTGTGTGTTACAACCACTACTTAGCTAAAGAATATCACAAAGAAAACTTTTAAATAACGTGTATTGTTTTGTTGTTGTTTTTTTCCTTCAATTCAAGCAGTTGCAGAGAGTTGTTACTATGGCACTGAAATCCCTTTACCCTGTATGCTAAATTTAAAACTGGACCTTATTTTCAGTAGCTTCAGTGTTAGCAGTCAAAATCATTCATATAAAAATAGTATAGTCTTTAGGCTCGCTCGCCATTTGTGCTCAAGCACATCACTAGTATATATGTATGTATGGATGGATGGTACGTATGCCATTTAAACGCGCGCGCGGGGAACGTTTTTATCCAAAAAACACGGCTTTTTAGGCTTGACCCCAGTTTATTCTGAAACTACAGCATTAAGCAAGCCTTACTTTATACTTAAGCTCCAAAGTGTGAGAAAATTCCGGCAAAAGCGCTTGCTTTTCAAGAAACAAGAAGTTGATTTTACCGGTTACTATGGCATTGACGACCCATTTCCAGACCTAATTTCATAACTCCGCCGTTTTAGGGGGATACGGAATGCCGCTTGTTGTTTGTCAAGAGTCATTTTGGTAGTCAGAATGCCGTAGTATTAATGCTAAGGAACCTATTTAGCTAACAAATATGGAATTACGTACTTACCTCAGCTTCCCTCGAGTAGTAGTAGGGAAGCTGAGGTAAGTACGTAATTCCATATTTGTTAGCTAAATAATATGCAAAAATAACTCTGGCCTTTCTTTTTTGTAGCTAAGAGCTTGTTGTCAACAGTGACTGGTAAATTCAATTAGTCAGAATGACAAATTTGGTACTACAAAAGTTACCACTGCTCAAGAAAATGAGGTAAGAAAGTAATTTTTGTATTTGTGTGCTAAAATTGATTGTCTTTTGTTTTTGTCAAGAATTCAAGGTAATTCAGATGGTCAAAGTAACTACAATTTGATACTACAGAAGTTATCAATACTCAAGAATGATGTAAGTAGTAATTCCATATTTGTTGGCTAAAATTACAAATAATAACACTGGTTTATTTTTTATCGTAGCTGAGAGCTTGTTCAAGAGTTACTGGTGATTGAAATTATCAGAATGGCAGATGTTTGATACTACAAAAGTTACCGTTAATCAGGTAAGAGAGCGATTTTGTATTTGTTTGCTGAAATCAAATGTCATAACTGCTATTATAGTGTTTGCATGAAGTAAGCTAAAAATAGTAACATTTTATGTTACCTAACTATCAGGCTCGCTCGCCATTTGTGCTCAAGCACACCACTAGTTTATTTATATATATGGACGTACGTATGTCATTTTGTAGTTTGACCCTCCGTATTTTTGTGTTCGCTCCGCGTTCGACCCCGTCCCAAACTTCACTAAACAGAATCCTCCGGTTTAGCGACCATTACCCGTATCACCTTAGAAATTGAATTGTTTACGGCTTTGAATTGTTTTGCGAGTGCAGTTAAAACTCAAAATCTTATGGGAGCTCCATTTCTATTCGAGTTAGTGGCGGTGGTAAGTTAATGCGCTATTTGTCACAGTTATATGCCCTACTCAACAGTATTTACTTAAAAATGCATTGTCCACTAGACGAACCACGAAGGTAAGTCTTGCGTAGGTATGTTCAGTTGTGTGAAAGTATTGTGCGTTACAACTACTATTAAGAATATCACAAAGAAAATTTTAAATAACGAGATTTGATTTTGTTGCTTCTTTTTCAATTCAAACCGTTGCGGGAGCGGTTACTATGACATTGAAACCCCTTTACCTCATACGTAATTTAAACACTCGACTTTATTTTAATAGCTTGAGTGTTAGTTGTTAACCCTTTCGTTCCGGATCCCGCTTCGAAGCGGGTGAAGACCGATTGACTTCTCCGAATTTTTAAAAATAGTTACTTTATAGCTAGAACCTTCAGATTGCATACACAGGTGCCCAATGCATTGGAGAAGCATCTAAAATAGCTTTCAGCCAGGACTGCTTCGACAGTACCTCACAGCAGTTGCGTTTATTTCTTCCTCGGCAAAAAACAACAACATCGGTTCTCCGTCGAATTTTAAAAAAAGTTACCTTCTTCACAGCAGCTTCATTTATGGATCCAGTCATCTCCAGAGCTTTGTAGAAGCAGCAAAAAATTGCTTGAGCTCAGTAACCTTCCATAACACATTGAAACAACCGCTTCTTTGCCGACCAAGACTTTGCGGTTTGACTTACTGTCTTCTCCATTTTTTATAAAATCGCCAGTTCAACTGGGGACCTCCCTATTACGTACAGTCTTAGGTAATGCTTATTACATCATAGGAAAAAAGTGAGCGTGCCGTGTGACCCCGGTAACTATGCAAAAAAAAAATTTTTTCAAAGTCATTTTTTTGAAGATGGCGTCTAGAAGTTACAATGCGGTGCAAGTTTTAGACTTGCTTGATGCTGACTCTAGCGACTCAGGATCAAGCGGAGAGAAGGGAGACGACATCTAGGGCTATAGGAGGCCCTGTATCAGGGTTGGTGGACCAGACCCCGTCAACTATGATACTGAAAATGGGAGTCAAGAAGATGATCGAGGTAAGCTTGTCTTTCTCTTGTCTTTCTCTTGAAAAATAGCAAGCTTCTGTTTTGGAAAGGACTTATTTATAGCTATATTGAGATAGAGTAAGCTGTTTAGCTATAATATATATATATTTCATTGAGTTTTGAGATTTGAAAGTGGCTTGTGGTTTTTTGAACAAATTCAAATTTTCAAAAAAATTTAAAAAAGTTTTTACCACATATACTACTAGGACCAGATGTGAATGCAGTCACCGACCCCGATTACGCAGATGAGGCGACAGGAGCAGAGTCTTCCAGTCATGAAGGAGAGGATACCGGACCTGAGTCTTCCAATGATGAAACACGAATAGGCAGCAGGTTCCAGTGATGAAGAAGAGGAAGTGGCTCCTCCTGCTCCGAGTTCTGGACGTCCTCGCGGTCGGAGAAGGCGGGAACCGAAGAACAAGAGTCGGGTGGATGAGGTAGGGGGAGAGTGGAAGAAAGATGACAACACACCCATTGATATTCCATAATCTTTTGTGTCAAGGACCACAGACTTTGATATTTGTGGCTGCTCCCCCCCCCCCCTGAACATCCCAAAAGTTGTAATATGTGTTGTTATTGTCGTTGTCGTCTGTGTTTTTGTGGTGTTGTAGTGGAGCTTCACACTCGATGTATATGTGTGTGCGTGGAGTTGAAATGTTATTCTGGCGCTTCCAGATCTAACCGGGGAGGGAACGAACTCGGGGGGGGGGGGAGGTCTTTTCCAATCGGGGCTACTATGCCCATGTAAGTTGAATTTCATGTGTGTGTGTGTGTGTACACCAGTCAATTTATATTATACATTTATTTTTATGATCTGTATTCACCTGTATCTTCTTTTTTCTAGTGTGTGTGTGTGTGTATGTGTGTGTGTGCATTTGTGGAATTAGAGAGAGCATCCGTGGACAAACAGTATGTGGCGCTTCCGTATACAACCTGGGAGGGAACTCTGGATCTTTTTGGATCGTGACTACTATGCCCATGTAAGTTGAATTTCATGTGTGTGTGTGTTTTTTTTTTATTTTTATAATTTCTCTTTTTTCAGCTTAAACACTTTAAAATTCACTGTCTTGAAGCTCCCAGTTCCATCACCTATAACCACAAAAATAACCACAAACCCACAAAATTGTTTTGTCTGTATGTTAATATGACATTAATGTATAATAATACAAATTTTTAGCTTTCTATTACACATACTTGAGAAATTATAGCAGAATTAGCAACCTTAACCAAAAAGCTAAAAAATCCACTCTTTAAGCTGGAAGCACTGTATAGCCCTTAGACTTGACAGTGGAGTAGGTTAAGAAACTTATAGATGAAGTACTGCATACACAAAGTGGAGTTCACATATATAGAATGACCAGACTGGCATGAGCAGGCGACTTTTATATGAAAAGGTCTTGCTCATGCTAAAAATAACTAACACAGCATGAACCAAAAATAGAGTACCATGACTTGGCACAAATAGACACTGAATTTTAACAGCAGGAATATGCTGATGGCATGCACCCACAACTGGAACATATAACACAGACACACAAAACGGTACTGACACAGAATCAGCTATTTAATTTTAATGTTCTAAATCAGTGTTCTTGTGGAAGGACTTTGGGTTTGCCTGAGGGAGGCCTTCCACATCTTCACCCTCTCTCTTCAGACAAGCCTTCTGCCATCTTGGAGCGAAGACTTCCACAAATACTTCTACTGCCACTCACACCGTCAACAGACATATGCGTACTAACCGTGTTCATGCACGACGCTGACACAGATGGTAATCCTTCGTTATCGATGTCGTCTTCGCTGTAGGCCCTGCTGAGACAGTCAGCAATAGTGTTCTGCTTTCCCGGCCTGTATGTCACGGAGAATCTGTAATTTGCCAATTTCAAGGCCCACCTCAGCACACGGTTGTTCTCCTGAGGTTCTGTCATCATTCTTCTCAGCCCAGAGTGGTCGGTGGTGACCTCAAATTCGTTACCGTAGAGGTAAAAAGAAAAGTGCTTGACAGCCATGTACAGGGCGAGACCCTCCAATTCCTGGGCCGCGTAACGCCTTTGGGCACCCTGCAGTTGTTTGGAGTAGTAGGCCACCGGCCTCAAACCTCCATCTCGTTTCACCAACAGCACTGCCCCGATGCCATTCTTGCTGGCATCTGTTTCTAAAACATAACTATCTTGGGGGGTTGGGATGCACAAACACACATAATCAGACAGACATTTACTCAAACTTACAAAAGCTTCCTCCCGAGGAGCCGTCCATTCAACCGCAACTGCTGCTCCCCTGGAGGTGGCAGGTGTGAGTATTCCTTGCCATTTGCTGATCCCGTTTACGAACTTGCGATAGAAATTGGCCGTGCCCAAAAAACTTCTCAGCTGCTTTATTGTGCGGGTCCTGGGGAATTCTTCCATAGCTTTCACTCTGGCTTTGGGGACACTGATTTCCCCTCCTCCGATGGTGTGTCCCAAAAAGACTAGTTTCTCCATGCCGAACTGGCACTTGCTGGGCTTGCACGTCAACCCAGCCTGACTCAGACATCTGAACACATCGTCCAAGTCCTTCAAGTGGTCCTCCCAGCTGTCGGACCCATCGATGTAGACATAACTCATGTGTGAGCATCCTTCCAGCACGACATCCATCAAGCGTTGAAATGTCGCTGGAGCACTTGCCATGCCGAATGGCATGCGCTTGTATCTCCATTTTCTGAACGGACACGAAAACGTCAGCTTGTCTCTGTCCTCTTCCTTCACCTTGATGTGGTGAAATCCTTTCGTCAAATCTAGTTTTGACAAAACCTTTGCTCGTCCAACTTTGCTCACCATCTCTTCTAGTTTGGGGATGTAGTAGGGTTCGGTTTTAGTGATCGAATTGAGCTTTCAAAAATCACCGCATAGTCTGATGCTGTCATCGGGCTTTTTAACAGGTACTAGTGGTGATGACCACTTGCTGCTGGATCTCTCGATGATTCCAGATCTTTCCAACTTGACTATCTCTGCTCGTACTTCGTCTCTGATGGCCATGGGCACCGAATAAGGGTTCTGCTGGATAGGTGGATTGTCTCCAGTGTCAATACTCAGTTCCACCAACTCCATCTGTCCAGGGATGTCAGACAAACACTTGTACTTGTCGATCACCTTCATCAGTTGATCTTCGTTGTAATCTGGACACCTGTCCTTCAGCAGATCTCTTCCCATTTCGGCTTCTCTCATTTCGTCTCCTATTTCTTCCTCAGTCACAATATCCAGTCTGTTGATCACTTTTCTTTCCGCATACTTCATCAGGTTATTGATGTGCATAACCTTTCCCAGCGTTCTGACTCCTTCTTGTTGTATTCGGTAGTTTACCATCCCGTAATTCTTTTGTACTACGTAAGGTCCATCCCAACTTTCGCTGAGGCTCCCGTGCATGCCAGGAATCCTGTATCTGACCTTCTCCCCGATGTTGAATGCTCTCAAACTTGCTGCTCCTGTCGTAAGCAGTCTTTCTCCTTTCGATGGCTTTGGCCGTTGCAACCGCAGCTTCTTCTCTGACTATTTGCCATCTGTCTGTCAAGTTGTTCACCCAAGGGCTCACCTTGAGGTGTTCTCCTTCATGCTCCACCAACCCGTAATATAATGCCCCCAGAGGCGTCCTGCTCCGGCTTCCGTAAATCAGTTCAAACGGACTGAGGCCGTGGTCTGTGCTGGGCATCTGTCGCAGCACAAACAGAGCGAATGGGAGTTGCTGCACCCAATCGATCTTTCTCTCGATGCTCTTCTTCAGCACACTTTTGAACGTGCCATGTAGGCGTTCCAATGCGCCGTTGGTCTGTGGATGGTATGGTGAACTCTTTACGTGGTTGACGCCGATCTGGTCGGGAATCGTCGTGTTGGCGAAGATCAACCAGAGTACTTCGGCAACAGGTTTGGCAGTTATAGACTTCAGGGCTACTGCACTGGGCCATCTGGTGGCCAGGCAGATGCTGGTGAGGACGTACTCGCATCCCCCTTTTCCCTTTGGCAATGGGCCTACCAAGTCGATAGCAATGCTTTCGAATGGTTCCGTGATCACGGGTCTGGCGACCATGGGAGCTCTTCGCGGCACGTACTTCGAATGTCTCTGGCAGGTGTCGCAGCTTTGACAGTGTTCGTAGACATCACTCTTCATGTTGGGCCAGGTAAATCATCGTCGTATCATCGTCCATACTTTCTCGCCTCCAAGATGCCCAAGCTAGTCGTGACTCAGTTCGAGAATCTGCGTCTGTACTCTTTTGGCACGACGACCACTTCTCCAAAGACTTCCCATTCAATCATTCTCCCTTGTATCAGTATTCCATTGTTCCATCTGAATCCCTGCATGTTTTTGTCGCCAAGTTCTCTCCATGTCTTCAGGCTTTCGTCTCGCTTCACTGCTTCTTCGAACTTCTGTTTTTCGTTGTCTTCTGTCACAGGCTCCAATGTCTTCATAAATTCTTGCATCCCTTCAGTCTCTTGCACGTCTACTTCTTAAGTCAGTTCTGTTGCATCTCCTTTAATTTCATTATCTTGTTCGCCATCTTCTTCTGTGGACCGGGCTGCTCTGGTGCTGCTTGATCCTTCCCCCTCGTCTTGGGTCACTCGTGCTGCCTCGCTAGCAGCTGGTGTAGCTGCTGCTGTGGTAGCTGCTTCCTCTTTTTCTTTGTCAGTGTCACCTTGGGACACCTTCTGAAGTGCTGCCACTGTGTCAGCAGACTTCTTTTTCTCCTTCTTCTTTCGTGGCACTGATTCCACCTTTTCCTTTTCTTTTTTCCGTGCTGTCCCCGAGACAGTCTTCTCCTTCTTGGCTGCTGTGTCAGCCTTGTCCTTTGGTGCTGTTCTAACAGGCACCTCTCGTGCTGCTCCTTCGTTGGCAGTCTTCTGTTGTGCTGATGGGTTGTCAGCCTGCTGTTCTTCCCGTGCTGTTTCTGTCAGCACTGGTTTTGCTCGAGCTTTCTCTCCTCCAACTTGGTTATTTGTCTGCTTGGTCGTCCTTGCTTGAGATCTTGTTGTGACATTGATCTCTTTCTTCTTCTCGTGGTCCTTTCCTTCCAGCAGAGGGATAAAGACGTTGTTTTCGTCCTGATCTCGGGCGTTCCATGGAAACAACTGTCCGTTGAAGTCGTCGTCCTTGGTACAAACTACTGCGTCTCTGACGAAACGTTTGCCTCCAAACAGGTAAGTGACTTGCACTATCTTCTGCCTGCTTCTCACAGCCCCTTGCATTTGGATGTATCTGCCACTGGCGTTCAGAGAGTTTCGCCTGGCATATTCTGGCGTGATCGCACCGATAGTGGCACCCGAGTCGATCAAGACTCTTCCTTGCTTTCCGTTAACTTCGGCTTGTAGCCAGTTTTCTTTCCTCTTGCAACTCCCCAGCGTTCTGAGTTGTCCCTTCTCCTCCTTCTCTTTCTTCACAGGTTTCTTCTCTGGACAAGCAATACTTTTGTGGCCTGCTTGCCCGCAATGGAAGCATGTGATGTTTCGGGATAGTTGGCTGCCGTTGCTGCTGCCACTCCCTTGCTCTTTCCTGAACCAGCACGTCGTGCTGCTGTGTCCAGGTTTGCCGCACACGCTGCAGACTGTTGGTCTTTTCTGACTATCCTTGCTGCCGGCTTGCTGACTGCTGTTACTTTTCTCTGTCTTTCGCTCCGGCTTCGATGCTGCCTGACCAGGGATTTTCATGTAGTCCCCGCTGGCTCTCGTCGACATCCACGACTCAAGCGCATCCGTCAGCTCCCTCAAAGTGCTGATAGATTTTCCCTCGAGGAAAACAATCCCATTGTGAGGGAGGCAGTGCCGAAGCATAGTCCTGACAAGGACAAGCTTGGAATGCTCCAGAGACATCACTTCCATCATCAGACCGTCTGCAATCTTCTTGAGATGTTCGACGATTTGAACCAAACTCTTGTACCTGAGCTGATCACTGTGCAGCTCGTACATCTTTCGTCCGTAAGCTATGGGCGTTGCACCGACTGACTTGAGTAGTGCCGATTTAATGTTGTCAAATCAACTCCTTCTTCCTTTAGAGGCTTCATGCGCTCCACCATTTGCTCGTCTAGCCTGGAGTACAACAGGGTATTCCACCTGGCTCTTTCCACTTGGCATTCCGTCATTATTTCTTCAAACTGAGAGAGGTACAGGTGAATGTCCGTTCTAGTCTTGTATTTGGACAATCCAGCCATCCGTTCTTTGTGTTCTTCCTCCAACTTTCTCTCTTTCTTGTCCTCTTCTCTTCTCAGCTTGTCTTCCTCTCTTCTCTCTCTTTCAATGCGCCTCCGTTCTTGATCTGCATCTATTCTCTTTCCTCCAACTCCAAAAGTCTGTGTTCTCTCCTTTCTTCTGCCCTGTCTCTGGCTTCGTTGCTGGCTTGCTGTGCTTGCAACATGGCTGCCAAAGCCTGTTCTAGTGTCACCAGTCGGGCTGCTTCTTCCCCACCAGTAGCTCCTGGTTCCATCATGTTGTTGTTTTGGTCGCCTTCCAGAGTGTTGATAGGGGTGTTAACGAGTTCTTCCACTGGCTGCTGCTCAGCTGAATTTTCTGTCACAGAACGAGTGCTCTGGGGTTCAGCACCTGGTTCTGGCAAAAAGGGTGTTGCTGAGGGGTTAAGCTCTGTCCCTATAGATTGGAGAGTTATTGGAGTGTCACTGTCAGAGTGACTTGTCGTTGTTCTCACTAGAGTTTTACTTGGTCTTAATCCGTACATGGCCGTAGTTTTCTTCACAGTGTGTGAAGGTCTGAAGGGTGGGTCTCTGTTTTTCGTAAGTTGAGTTACTCTTTTAACTTTCGTGGGAAGTAAGTCCTTCCATGTCTGCGCTGTCCTGCCTGCCACTCCCTTGGAAGCAGCATGCATGTATGTTGAACAAGCTCCTCAGGAAATCTACACAACAAAAATAACAGATAGTAAGTTTTCACGATACAGAGGGGCTACGCAAACTGAAATAATTATAATCACAGATACACAACCAAGATACTTATGTCCTATCCACAGAGCTTGTTGGCTCCTTCTTTTTCTTAGGAGTGCTGGTTGCCACTGAAGCACGCTCCATCTTTGTTTGAAGGTTCCGACGTCACTGAAACGTTGGTTCTCCTTCTTGTCACTGACACTGGGTTTGTGGTGGTCTGGTACTGACACAGAATCAGTTATTTAATTTTAGTGTTCTAAATTAGTGTTCTTGTGGAAGGACTTTGGGTTTGCCTGAGGGAGGCCTTCCACAGTGACCTCAGTCCTTAATGTAGCTACGTGTGGAGAATCTTGCATTAGGCATAGGTGAATATAACTTAAGATATTTTTAATAATTTATATTATGTTAGATGTATTTTGATACTCTAATTTTACTCCACAACACAATCACATCTCACGTGTTCATTATTATAGTATATACGAGCATAATAGAGATATGTGTTATGGTTTGCTGAGGTACTTGCCACTCTTCTCTTAGTTTTTAAACTTGTATCCAATTTATTATTTTTACTCCTATTTAAATTTCAGTCTGTAATGATTTCTCCAAGTTGCAGTTGAAACCCTCATTATGAACTTTTCTGCTTTATCATAACCAAAATTGGAAATTGTTACAAAACGGTATTACTAGTGTATGCACTTTGCGCTATGGTAAGATTCACTATGGGATAATGGTGAGGTGACAATGAAAGCAAAGACACCAAATTCGGATTATCAACTATAACACATACTACTATATACAGCTGCTGCAAAGTCATAATAACTAGAATCAATAGTAATTTGGAGTGTCAATTATACAAGTGTGATATCTATCAGTACAACTGAACCAAAGACAGTAGTTATAGTTCAATGACCAACTTAAACAAACAGAAGAACGTTTCTAAGATTTAATCTCATCATGTTTTTGTCTCAATTTCTTGTACAGGAATTACTGAAATATAGTGGTTGTACCTTATTCCATTTTTTCTTCATGGTTGAATTTGACTGTATTGTGACAACTCTCATCATTTAACTAAAATACCATTGTAATTATTTTCATTTTTTCTCAAAAATTGGTTTAAATTCTTTTTATTAACTTACATATTCACTCATTTTCCTTATTCTGGACAAAAATTTGTTTGTACATTAGTTTTGTTCTTTGTTTTAGTTATTTTCCTTCCTGATTTTAGTTATTTATTTCAGTTCTGGACTGTCAAATTATAATGCTATTATTGTGTATAAACGAATATTAGAAAAATTCTTTTAGGAAAATACAATATTGCCAGCAGTAGCTATTTCACCCGTTCTTAAAAAGTTTGAGACCAGCCCCTGACTGCACAGTTTGCTTTCAACACATGAAAGTTTACTGAAAAGCAAAGTTTCCAGCATCCTCACCATTGTTCTCAATAAAAAGAGAATAGTTTAACTAACTATATAGCCTACTGTGATACAACTTGATAGGCTTGCAAAATTGTAAATGTACATTGTAGAAAAGAATGGTGGTGCAAAAAAAATTTCAACACATGAAGTATTAGCTAATATTAGGAAACTGCAGCGATATTTTATAAATTCATCATATATTATATATATATATATATATATATATATATAATTATTATATATATAAGTTAACTAGTAAAGGTCCACAGACACTACTGTACTTGTTAATACAATTATTAAAATTAATTTTAGTGGAGGAGAAAGAATTCAAAAACATACATAATTATAGTAGCTATAATACACATTTGAATAATGGAGCTAGCTAAATGAAGTGTGGCATCTTACTCTTTTACGCACTACACACTTCACACAGTGTTACCACTACACTGGCTGATTATACTTTTGTAGTTACCACGTACTGTAAAGTATTACTGTAATTTTTGAACTAGTCTATTGATGACTTGATTTGGACCATGTTGTTGGGTCATTTTCAAAGGCCAACTGCCTTGACTGTACAACATATACCGTAAAACTTATGTAATGCCTTGGTCTGACCAGACAACCACAGTGGCCCTAGTGTGAAGACAGGACTCCTGTGAAATCAAGAAGAAGCAGCCACTAATAGAACTTTAGTTTACATGCATGACCTCACCTTACCATACCACTAATTATCATTTCCATATTTCAATATGCACACTCCATACTTACATCATCCATAACCATTGCAGTGATTCCCTTGTTCTTGTCGTATTTATGTAACCTCACCACTTTACCAATGAAGCACCAAAGGTGCAAACCCTCAGTGCTATTAAACACTATTTAGCTATTACAATATAATCTCCTTCAAAAAGAACAAGCAATCTGTTAGCTACTTTAATGAGGCATCAAAATAGCTCGACCAATAAAAATGATAAATGAAAATGATAGGGTTAATGATCAGAATCTCCCAGGAGGAAGATTTGTTCTAATTTTTACAATATTCAAGAGTGATTGCAATTATAACTCATCATACCCTACAACAGAAGTTTCAATAATGATCATTGCAAAGCTTCATAAAAAAAAAGTATTAGTTTGTGTGTGTATGCGATGTGTGTGTGGTGGGTGTGAACATAGTGTAATTTACTGGGTTATAGCTATAATTATGACATCATAAAATAATAAATAAAAGATAATGACAAAAAAGACAAATTGAAGGTTGTCCACAACCACAGATAGGCACAACCCTGACAAGAAAAATACTAATCAATAATACAAAAACAGTATTAGCCATAATATATTGTTTGCTATACCAGTAAAATGATCAAAAGAAGAATTAACTTGGCACTCCCTTCTCTTCCTTACACTTCTTAAAACAGCAGTGCAGAGACTTGTACATCACTTTTGTTGCTTTGCCGAGTACACAGGTCTCCAGAATAGGATGAATGGCTGACTGAATGACAAAACTTGAGTATATTGCAACGACGGTACTGACGATCACTGATACTTCTTGCAGTTCAGAGATTCTAAAGGCTGCAATTAAAACTACTGAAACAACGAAGGGAAGAATAAGAACAGTATTAATTGCGAAGGCCCCAAATATTTTAGCAAAATGAATTTTCTTCTTTAAGCTCTGCAATTTTTCAGCACTTGATGCAGTGTTATGTCTATTCCAGTTTTTGTCAGATATTTTGCAAGCAAAACATAAAATCCAAATATTGGCAACCAAAGATATAGAAAAGGGAAAGAATCCAACCAATATTAGCAATATGCAATACATTAAACTCAAAGGGTTGTCACTTAACACCACTGGAGAGCAAGTGTTTACAACCTTTATGTGGATAACTCCAAATCCAATTACTGGTAGTATGGCTAATAATGCACTTAATATCCAAACAATTACGATTAACACCACAACAGATTTAACAGAGACATAGTGACTGTACTTATAGGGCCACTTGATGAAGACAAGTCTATCCAAAGCCAGGAGTGCCAGAGTGAAGTACGAGACAAGGATAAGAATGATAAATAATGCTCCAATAGTCTGACATGACTGACAGCGAGCATAATCTGACTGCCCCAGGGAAAACTCACGGTTTAAGGAGGATTGTATAGCTATTGAAGGGCAAAATCAGTCCACACAATAGCAAATCTGATATCACAAGATTCAATACAAGAATGTAGGTGGGGTCTTGGAGCAATTTATTCTTCAATATAGTAGCCAAGATAATCAAATTCCATACTGTTCCAATAATTGATATTATAAACTGGCACACAACCACAGCTGTAATGCTTTGTTCAGCACTAGAATCATAATATTTCCAGTATACATCAGAGACATCAGTATGATTTAGGCAGCGTTCATATAATAGATGTGAGATATTTTCAACTCAAACCAAAAATAAGTGGTGGAATCTAGCCCAGAGAGGTTAGCCATGACTTACTATATCTATTTGTCTGTTGTGCTGCTACGATGAGGTTTATCACTACACCCGAGGTGATGACTATTAACACCAGCAAGATAGAATTTTCCCAATTAAAGTAGTGTTCTTGTAAACAACCCATGAAGATGTCCATAATTTTTAATTTACAAATATGTTGTATTTTCATATTGAAAATGAATTAAATGCTCTGGGTTTATCTCAGCAGAACTTCTGAACTGAGAATAACTTGGGACCAGGCAGCTTTCACTTAAAAAATCAAAGGTTGTTTGCTTTCGATTGCTGCTATTACTTTTATTACCTCCAAATTTATTAAATGCATTATCAATGAAATTAAATAAATTTAGGAGCTATTGTAATGATTAAAAATGAAATGTTATAATATCCTATTTTGTAAAGTATACATGATGTAACTAAATCTATGTGTATATCAGAATTTCATGACCACTACATGACATTTAACGCCTGGTATAAACATGTTGTTGGTTTATTGCTATATCAGCGTGGTTAACTTTATACCAACCAATAACAGTCAAGTAGCTAATTAAATAATTATGAAATATTCCGAGGTTGGGAGTAACCAAACCATGTATTACATCAATGGCCTAGCTATATCATGAATGTAAGTACTGCAATATCCTCTGGAAGCCTATTCTAATAAAAATTAATGATTGTTCCATCAACATCACTAAGTCCACCACTGATTAAAAATTCAACTCTGAATTGCATTGCCTGTATTTGCCTCATAGGTAGACAAACTTGACTCCTCTTTATATATTATATAATATAATGAAAGGAACACTGGGTTGTAAATCCAGGACTTGAGGAGGTGTGTAAATTCTAAGGACCAGATCTGGCTAACTAAGCCTGATCAGTAGGAATTTGACGGTTAATAAATTTGATTCAAAATCGGGGAGAGCTTCGCCTGTAAACTTGTGCAACTCCACTAGAGCAGAAACTCAAACACGACGCGCTGGAAGGTGTGTGGCAGGGAGTTGTCTAAGTTAGTTTCATTGCAACAAATAATACAGAGAGAGTGTGGGTAAGGTTGAAATGGTTACATAAATAGGAATGAACATAGACAAAAAGTACTGCGAGTTCAGTAGTATTAAATACATAAGTCATGCATGAATTGCTAACCATCATGTCTATTCAATTCCTTTGTCTTCTGCTGTTGTGCTGACCCAGACACACACACACACATATAAATACATATACATATATATATATATATTCCACCCTAGATATCTTCACAATGATATCTTTAGGTACATGACCGGTGAAATAACTCACCACATATTTCGCTCCCAGGCTTTATTTTCAATGGCCTCTGGCTCTTGAAAATAAATTAGCCTGGTCATGAAATATTTCGCAATATCACACTCTGACTCATGTAATATGAATTATATATATATGTATATTATATATATGTATATATATGTATATATATATATATTATATATATAATCCCATTAATGTGCAGTCACTGTTTTGATGGAGGGTGTTATTGTGTAGGACACACCCCTTACTAACTAGCTCCTAATATTAGTTATTAGCTTGTGACAATGCCATAAGGAAGATAAATTTTTGGTGTTCATAAATTGTATAGCCCTAAAGTGTATATTATCAAATATAAGTTAATCATTATATTGATTTATTCATATTAGAAAAGGTATAATTTTAATCATTATTAAGAGGTTGCTAGTGTTGGGGATAAACAATGGAAGTTGATAGTGGGCTGGCAGAAAGTTTTCTAAATAGAGTTGATTTGCCCATTAAGAGTTCACTGTCAAACTGTAACACATAATAATCACTTTGTCTGCTATGATAAGATCTGGATTACAAATATAGCATTACAACAAAACCATAGACACACTTTCCCAATCGGATAAAAGAGGTAATGCTTATGTAAACAACCTTAACAAAGTCAGCCATAATGTATTATTGTGATATGGAAGTGAATGGCGGGTATATTGTATGTTCACATGAAAAAATGAAATCATTCTGGACATAATATTATCTCAAATGAATTTTGTTCCTGGTACTTTGTCACTTTCAATTATAGTAGCTTACAGTAATCTTGTGATTTATGCTTTCATCTCCAACATGGTTTTGATGTCATTACTGCACTTAAAATCATCACATGAAACAGTGTCAGTGGCAATGGTTCATTGAATAGGGATCATAAAATTGCTGAGACATTATCTCAATCAAACTAAGCAATATTTCCCTATTAGACTAGAAACTAAATAGAACGAAGTTAAAAATTGAAACTTAAGCTGTGGTATTTTCTTTACAGCAGTATAAAGTATTTAATTTCAGGAGGAAGACATTGTACATTATAAACAATGCACAAAGAGTTAGTGCTTCAGAGAGGCTAAATTAATCTCTTTCTTTTGTACTTTATCAGAACTTGTATAGACAGTGAAAGGCAAACACTAAGATGCTAGTGTAGGCCAGTTTTAACGAACAAAAGAGTTACGCTCTTTGTACTCATACATCCTCCATAGGCATTTCACTCTAATCATTTTGTGGCATAAGGAATGATGGTGATAATTGCATTTGAACTACCAGAATCTGAATATATAGAGTTTGCATGAGTGGGTGTGTCCATATCAACTGCTGATATCTGCCATCTCTGAGGGCAACCTGCTTCACTTATGCGTACTCTTTAGCATTATGAAACTGATGTCAGATTATTTTGATCCTCTCAGTGCTGATTCAGGGGTTAGATATGAGAACAAAATTATTTCCAGTGGACTTTATTAGGAATCCATTGCTATAATTCAAGCTGAATGGACTGAAATACTGAAAAACTAGAGCCTATTTTTAATTCATGCACTTGTTGAAAAATTAAGCAGATCTGAGTGAGTGTTCCATTTTTGTTCTACTTTCTGTACTTTGATATAAAAACTTTGTAAAAAATCCTTGAGCCCTTTTTGGCGAACTGAAATGCTTAGACAAAGAAATGTTAGAGTGGCATCAATGTGCAATTCCTGCTACTGGCAACTAATGAAGCACCAAAGTGCAACACTCAGTTTTATCATACACTAGCTATTACAAAGACCAAAAGAATGAAGCATCAAAGGTGCAACCCTCAGCTTAGCTAGCTAGCTATTGCAAAATCAATATAGTTGAAATGAAATTGGTACACGTAAACGCTGTCTTTATAATAAGAGATGAAGCTATACAGGCAAGAGACATTCACTGGTAACTATATTTTCAACGCTGAAATCTCACTTTCAGCACTCCGTTAACTCCCAGCTTAAAGCAAAACTACCGTGGGCAGCAAAAAAGTATTTGGTAACGCGATGACAACATGATTAAGGGGGCGCTAAACATAAAAGCTAGTACAACTAGCTGACAGCTTCGTGTTTTCTCAAGAGTTAGCCCAAAAATTTAAAATGTAAAAGTAATGCAATAAAGGTCTATATTCTGAGTCAACGCTTAATTGTCAGTAACTCGCAGCATGACAGAGAGCGCTTAGGGTTATAATTTAATTGGCATAATTATGTATAGTGCTTCCAACTTAAAGAGTGGATTTTTTTTAACTACTGTATAGATTATCACTACAGTCATTTAACATACACATACCTTTTCTTCATCATCCCAATAATGCTTCCAATAGTAAAAGTGCCTGTTTAGAGAATGGAAAATGGAGAACAGAACTTTTCTCATTCACTCTAATACATTTTACGCCATTTTTTTTACGTCAAGATTTTGCGGCAGTACGGTTCAACGGTGATTTCCCGAGCGGTAAGACGGGACCTTCCCTAACTGCAAGGCGGCTGTTTTAATTTCTTTAAAGAGGCTGTATGGATTCTACTAGCAGCAGCAAGCGAAGGCGAAGTCAGTCAGAACTGTTGGCTGATATTATTACTAACTTGGAGCACCCTATGCAGTTAGAGTCTTACGCGTTGTGCGGCTTCGAACAGTAGCTAAAACGATGGCCGTGATAGGCAGTAGCGTCATAAAACTTGATCCTACGGGCATGAGATACAACCGTAGCTAAAGCAGCCATATCCAGGCAACAATTAGCAGTAAACTGGCGCCTCTTGTGCCTTTATGACACATATACATGTACACACATGCGCTGTTTGTGACGTCACGTTTACGTGTACTAAAAGCCCTATACAGCGTGCTATCAGAGTTCTGCACGATACTATCCTGAGGGTTCATCTTCAATCAAGAAATACTTTGGTACTTACACAGGGCATTGAAAGATGGACCTTAAACGTCATCCTTTGATGACCCTTACCATTATAAAAGGGAGTAGTTGGGGACATATTTCGCAATAACTGGAAAATGATGGCTGACAGTTTTTGTCACCGACTTGGGAGACCATTTTAGTAGCATTACAGCAACTTAGCCCACACAAAAGCTTGGAAATGTCACATGTAAAGACTAAACAATATACAAACAGGAAAAAAACAACAACAAATGCTGAGCTCTAAATAGAGAATGAAGAAAAGTACTGTTTGCCATTGACGCAGAAATATTCAACTGCAAAAGATATACAACGTGCTATCAGAGTTCTGCAAGATACTATCCTGAGGGTTCATCTTCAATCAAGAAATACTTTGGTACTTACACACAGCATTGATAGATGTACTTGAGCATTACTCGCAAAAATGATTACATAGCTAACTGTTGTTTTTTTTAAGTTAGGGCACTCATTGTAAATGTGGTGTGGATCAATTAGAAAGGATAGTGAGCTATAATGTAGGGTTTTCTTTGCGCGGCTACTTTTTTTAAATTTTGAATAGAAGGAGCTAGAGGTCAAAGGGAATTGTGGGAATTTTTTCTTTTACAGTACACCCTGACTTCCGGAAGGAGTTCAGAATATGGTAAACGAGGCCATAGATTTCGCGTAGGAGAAGGAATAGCATTGAATTATACACAACCTCTATGTTTAATTTAGCTACCAAAGTTATACCTAATAATTTTAAGGTAATTTTACATCTGTGTCAGATATAACTCAATACATTCAAATTTCCTGGCTTAATCACTTTTTCCTTATAATTAAGAATATTTTGAGATTCAATTTTCGTGTGCCCACAACTTTAGGTATTAAAGTATCAGTATACCAAGTTATAGAGATAAGGACAAACAGTCTCTCTTTTTCAGCTTAAACATTTCCAAATTCACTGTCTTGAAGCTCCCAGTTCCATCACCTATAACCACAAAAATAACCACAAACCCACAAAATGGTTTTGTCTTTATGTTAGTATGTATAATACTACAATTTTTTTAGCTTTCTATTACACATACTTGAAAATATAGCAGAATTAGCAACCTTAACCAAAAAGCTAAAGAATCCACTCTTTAAGCTGGAAGCACTGTACAAATGATGTAGCTTGTGCAAGTCATTATGCAACTGTGCAATGATATGGTAGACATTAAGAGAAGCTACACATGCTATAGACACTCATGACTTCACCTGTAATTTCAATGGGAAACTCCAATTCCAGCACTTTGGTGAATCGCTGAGTAAAGCAAAATTACTACAGGTGGTAAAGAAATTATTAGCTCATGTGATAAAAGTGTGACAATAAGGGCATGTCATTAAGGGGCATTACCAACAAAAGCTTATCGTATGGCATAAAAAACTAGCTTTCTCTGAAAAGATATATAAGTCAAAACAAAGAATTCTGGATCATTAAACATTAAAGGGACTTAAACTGTCCAGTACAAGATTTTGATCCATATTCAATCTTGGGAGGGGCAGTCTTCGAGAACCACTGTTAAGAGACAGAATGACTGAAAGACTGACAGACAAGGCGAGTATTATTATTCAATCGCGCATGCGTGCTTACGGTTGGTAGATCGGCTATCAATACATGACCACAGGGGTCTTTAATAGTGTAATTAATAAACGTAAAAAAACCAGCTTTCTCTGAATAGATATATAAGTCAAAATAAAGAATTCTGGATCATTAAGCATTACAGGGACTCAAACTGTCCAGTGCAAAAAGAAAAGGGTGTCACACATGATAACATAAATACATATTTACAAGAGTAAAATAATGAGATCTTAATTGAGTTCACATGTGAAAGTAATTAAAAAAGCAGCAATAACGTACAAAATGCATAAAAGTTAGCTTCAAAGCTTTCTGTAGTTATTTAGTGTGACTTCCTCTCGAGAAGCAGCAACACAGAAATTTGCTCATTACTTTTGTTGCCTTGCCAATTATACATGTTTCCAGAATAGGATGAACAGCTGGTTGAATGACAACAATTAAATATAATACAATAGTGGCAATGATATTAACTGGTTTGAGTACTTCTTCTTTACGAAGTATACCCAGTAATACTGCTGCAATAATAAAGGGAAGAAAAAGCACCATATTAATTATAAAAAATGCTCCAAATAGTTTAGTAAAAAGAATTCTCTCCTTAAATCTCCATGATTCTTCAGAAGTATTGTTCAAGTCTACATTTGTCCCAGCGTTACATTGACTTTGACGATTATTGTGAGCAATTTTATAAGCAAAACATAAAATCCAAGTATTCGCAACCAGAGATACAGAAAATGGAACTAATCCAACCAAAATTAGCATTACATAATATATTATGCTCAAAGAAATGTTGCTAATCAAAACAGGAGTGCAAATGTTTAATACATTTAAGTGGATAACTCCAAATCCTATCACAGGTAGTATTGCCAGCACTACATTACGTATCCACACGATGATAATTAATGTTACAGCTAGTTTAACAGAGACATAGTGACTGTACTTAAAGGGCCACTTGATGAAGACAAGTCTATCCAAAGCCAGAAGTGCCAGAGTGAAGTATGAGACAAATATAAAAATGGTAAATAATGCTCCGATAGTCTGACATGACTGACAGCGAGCATAATCTGACTGCCCCAGGGAAAACTCACGATTTAAGGAGGATTGTATTTTGAAGGGCAAAACCAGTCCACACAATAGCAAATTTGCTGCCACAAGATTCAATATGAATATGTAGGTGGGATCTTTAAACAATTTATAAATCAAGATAGTAGCCAGGACTATCAAGTTCCATATTGTGCCAATAATTGATATTAGAAATTGGCATACAACCATAGCTGCGATGCTCTTATTAAAAATAGAATCATGACTTCAGTATGACTGAGGCAGAAGTCATAAGGTTGCTGAGTGTCATTATTGCAATCATAGCATAAGAAGCTCGTTGAATCGCTCCCAGAAAAGTTAGCCATTACTTATTCTATTTTTTTTAAAGGTTGAAAATGATAGATGCGTATTTATAAGTTCATATTGAAAATGAAATTATTAACAGTTGTGTAGGGTTATATTCTAAAAAAATGGATAATGATAACTTGTCATCTGTCATGAGATAAACTCTTTATTATGTACTGAATGTAGGGCCTAATCCTGTTGCCACATAGGAAAATGCATTTTAAAGTAAACAGGTTGTGACTTTAGGCAATTTTCCCATATCACCTGTGTTCAGAGTTAATACAATTTATGCAATTAGGACAGTTATTTACTACAGTTATATGCGGTGTTGCTTTTATTATTGTTGTTGTTTACTCAGTCAGAATTGTGAGTGAGTAAAAGTGTTGCTTGTGTTGCAGTTGATGATTATAGTGCAGTTTGAAATATTTGCTCCCAGAATTTACCCGAGTGGCATTGCTGAGTTGGAGACTACATCATATCGAAAGCATTCTTTATCCTTCATTCGATCTTTATCTTTATTATGAACTCAGTATATGTGACATATGTTGTTGTTGTTTAAGTGAAGCTTGTTTATAGCAATTTAAACTCTGGACATATGACCAGACAAGTGCATAATTTGACTATCTGGAACATCAGAGTTTGCTAATTTTGTAATCATGGTTTTCTTCGCAGAATAACTTGTCTTCCTACCTTCTATTAAACCTTGCATAGAAATTCTCTTCATAATCTGCCCAATTTACCCTTCCCTATTTTCTGCCTGTACCAATGTTAGCCACTGCCGGATAGACAAAAAGCAGAGTCAGGGTTGCACATTTCAGTAGGCTGCTGTGGACATACTGTTCAAAAGTTGAACAGGGCACTTTTCAGAACTAGCTACTAAGAGTGCTTCACATTTTTGGCTTGAAGGGTCGAGTACTGCTTAATTCCCCAGATGAGTTTTTGTATCTCACTCACTGAACTCTAGAAATTTTGTGCAATCGAATGAACATTTTAGTCCGAAGTCATAAAATTAAGCTTACATAGTGCTCATCACAGCCTCCCATATCCATATGATACACATTAAAGGAACCACGTAGTATTTTGTAAAACATCTGGACAACTACAACCCAATGCACTGGTATCACAAAACTGTTCTATTTCCCCATCTGCAAGGATTTCAGAAGCTTTACACCTGCTCCCTTTCCCCTCCTTTTTCCGCATTTTTCTGCTGGTACATTTCCTATAGTATGGGACACGTAGGAATTTTCAGTTTTGGCCTAATGAAAATACATAAGCTGATCGTATATAGTTTATGAACAGACACTGAATCAATCAATATGAAATGCTCCCACAAGTACCGATCAAATTATGACTTCCTTTTGAAAGTCATCTTTAGAAAGATTAATTAACTTATCAATACAGAAAATTAACTTAACAATGCTATAAGCACTAAATGAAATTTTAAAGAGCTCATTTGAGAGTGATATAGCTACTTTCCAAAAGCCTTATATATATAAAATGTGGCGATGCAATTAAAAGTTGAAACAAAATGCATAACTATGATTCCTCACACAAAGGAAATAGAAACACTATATCTTCTATTATTTGAAGTTATATATTTAGCATTGCTGTTACATAACTCCAGCATTAGGTAAGTTGGTTATTTAAAAAAACATTTGTGAAATAGAAAGCACTACATATATATGATAATATGGAAGTTATAAGTCCATGAACTCTATTACATAGCTAAAGCAAAGTACGATGATCATGTCAAAACTTGAAACAAACAAAGCTAACTCTGTAAACAGAATTTGTGTCTATTTGGTAGCAAATTCAAACTTTATGAATTAAAATCGTAATAAAACAGCACGAGCTAATGATGGAAATTATGCATATGAAACAATACAAAAAAACACTAGAAGTTCAGTTTAAGTTAAAAAAAATTTCACTTGACAGAAATTCCTTATACATAATTATGGTTTAATCTCTAGATGTATTATCTTTCCACTTCTTGACACAGGAACAAAACGACTTGTACATCATCTTTGTGGCTTTGCCTAGTATACAGGTCTCCAGAATGGGATGGATTGCTGACTGAATGACAAACTTAAGTAGAAAACTGCAATGGCTACTATTGATATATCTGTGATTCCTAGCGCACCCAACATTGCTGCTACTATTACAAAGGGAAGCAGAAACACTGTGTTTATTATTAAAAAGGCTCCCAATAGTGTGGCAAGACGAATTCTCTCTTTAAGATTCCGTGACATTACGGAATTGCTTAAGTCAGAATTTTGGATTACATTTGGTCGAATTCGACGATTTTTTTTTGCCATTTTGTAAGCTAAGCATATAATCCATATGTTAGCTGCCAGAGATAGAGCAAATGGAAATGATCCAATTAAGACTAGCAATATGAAATAATATGTACTATCTGACAAAGGATCATCAAAATGAAACACAGGAGAGCAAAAGCTCAGTACATTTATATCAATATCTCCAAATCCCATTGCAGGCAATGCTGCCAGTACTGCATTCAATATCCACACTACAATGATTAGCACTATGGCTAGTTTAACAGAGACATAGTGACTGTACTTAAAGGACCACTTGATGTAGACAAGTCTATCCAAAGCCAGGAGTGCCAGAGTGAAGTATGAAACAAAAATACAAATGACGAGTAATGCTCCAATAGTCTGACATGATTGACAGCGAGCATAATCTGACTGCCCCAGGGAAAACTCACGATTTAAGGAGGATTGTATATTGAAAGGCAAAACCAGTCCACACAATAATAAATCTGCAATCACAAGATTCATTATAAAAATGTAGGTGGGATCTTTGAACATCTGTTTCATCAAAATTAAAGCCAAGATCAGTAAATTCCATAGTGTTCCAATAATTGATATTAGAAATTGGCACCCAACCATAGCCGTGATGGTGGCATTATAACTGGAATCTAAGAAATGATAAGCTTTCCAGTGCCAATCAGTGACATCACTACGATTGAAGCAGGGATCATAAGTCCAGTAAGAGATATTTTCCCAATCAAACCAAGAGTAGTTAGTCAAATCAAACAAGGTGAAGTTGGCCATGTCTCCAGTCTCCAGTAATAAAAGTAAAGTATAAAGCATTTGTAGCTATTTGCTCTTACAATAATTTTAGTTCATTGTTGAAAATGAAATAGTTAAATGAGATTATCAAAATATACAACTTCAGTGTTGTATGTGTTGTGTGTTAATTAGAACTTAATTCAATGTTGTGCGTGTTTTAGAACTTATATGTTATTGTTGCATTTTGCTGTGTCACGGTCACTTGTTTATTTTTGTAGTGTTTGTGTGTGCGTGTGTCCCCTGTATAAAGGACATGCGCACGCATGCGTACATTGCCATTTCCACAAGATCAATTTTGCGTAAAACCAGGACTTGGTCTAAGTAGTGAAGGGCAGCTAGTCCGGGAGTTAACAGTCTGACTGAGTATCTGAAGCCGTGGATTGGACTGGTGGCAGCGTCAACTACCCTCTGAGGGATGTCACGTGGAGCCGGAGAGTAAGCAGCCCCATTCCCCCGCTACTCCGACGGTCCCTCGCCTACAACTGGTGGCGGCGGTGGTTCTTTTCAACATGTACAACTCACGGAAGGACTCCCACCCACCCCCATCGAAGGCAACTAACTGTTTTTTGTTGTGTGTGTGACTCATAGTGTTCATTTCTTTCTTTGTTGTTCTTTTTAGTGCTCACCACACGTGTTCACACCTAATTGAGTCCATTGTTGTTCCATTGTGTTTTGTTATTGTGTGTGCATGTACTTACCCTCGTTCCTTACCTGTATTTTTAGCTGGGAAGTCTCAGGATCTGGTGCTACTTGTCTGGTGTCTGGGAGAGAGATTGCTGACAAAGAGGCAAAGACCAGAAAGAAGGCAGTGACTACTAAGAAGAGCAAGGCTAGGAAACCTGAGGAGATTCTCAGGGAACCCATCTGTTTGAGGAGCAGGAGTACCTCTGGTGATTCAGGCGTCAAATCCCATCTAGCTGGTGAGGATCCCGTTTGAGTGGGAGTGATAGTCAGGGTAGTACGTCTGTGTTAGCTAGGGAAGTGGCTCAGTCTGTGTTGTCGTCTGGCAGTGAGAGTGTTGTAGTCAAAAAGCCTGTAGGTAGTCATAGTGTCTTGAGTCTGAACGGTATTATCCCAGTAGTGAGTCAGCAGTGTTGCAAAGTCGTGTCCCAAGTGGTAGTGGTTCTTGCATTAGTGTCCCCAGTGGAATGTCAGGTTCAGAGACAGTAGTGAGCAAATCAACCCTTTGTGGGGGTAGTGATATAGAATATTGGTGGCGGGCTCCAGAAATGCTGGGTGGTGCTAAAAACATACTAAGTAGCACCAAAGGTGTAAGGCTCAGACTGTGTGACTCTACCTCTAGTGGGAGTGATACAGATGATGACTTTTCTGCTAGAGAACTAAAGAAATTTTTCAAATCGTTTGCTAAGAAACCAGGTTGCAAAGTAGAGCGGAAGAGGAGTCGTTGCTTAGAGAGGAGATAAAATAAATTCTGAGGTATCGTGATAGCTGTGACATGGTGACATACATACGTAACCTAGAGAGCGATCTGACTGAACTTGGTGTACCTGAATCTCGTTTTAAACGTATTCTTAAGAAGTAGCTAACACCCAAAGCTCATCAAGCCAGTGATGTGATCGATCAGCTCTTGTTCTTACAGTGACTTCAAAGCTGTGCTTGTCAAAAAAACCGGTTTACAAGCCAGTCAGGTATCAGCCAAGCTCTTTACCTCGTTTGAAAGAGATACAAGGAACATGACCCCCTTGGAGCAGTACTACCACCTTAAAGAGTTGATGGACAAGATGTTAATGTCCATAGTACCTCCAAGTAAGACCTGGTTTTGAATGTAGCAGTTGGTATTTTTAGGTCTGTCAGGTCTGTTAATAAGAAGTGTGTTCTTAATGCAAGGCCAATAGCTAAATTTGATGATCTTTGTAAGGTAGCTGAGACCTTGACGGCAGATGATCTTGGGAGTGACAGAGATAGGTTTAAGAGGAGAAGTGAGAGAGGTAATGGTAGTAGTGGAACTGGTAGTGGCCCTGTAACATGCTTTAGATGCCAGAAAGTAGGCCATAGAGCGGCTGATTGCCGAGTTAAATTAGATGGTTCCATAGTTTGTTTTTCCTGTGAACAGCCTGGGCACAAGGCTCAGGATTGCCCAAATAAGGCCAAACCACAGCAGGCCAGTGGTCAGGGCTTTTGAGGTGTGAACTCATAAGTCAGCAGGCAAACAGGGAAATAAAGCCAGTTGTGGGGCTTGTGTCCTCACTACCAAGCCCATTCCAGGTGTAATTAACAATAAAGTCTGCTCCATTATTTCTGATGGGGCAGACATCACTGTCGTACCCAACCAGTTACTTAGTGAGAAGTGCATGCAGAAGGATTCAGTGCAAATTAGGCTAGCGTCAGGAGTTTCAGTTGAACGCCCCCTAGCCAAGGCCCACATTGAGGTGGAGTATAGATCGTGCGACCAGGTTGTTATGGTGGCTGACGAGCAAGCCCCTAATGATGTAGTCTTTTTCAATGTCCCGCTTGAGGAGGTGGAGTCCCGTAAGCTTCTGCTGTCTGCCGTCAAAGCTAGCAATAAAATACTAGCCTCGGCGGGGCACTCCAGTGGTACCCTGGACAGTCAGCCATCACCTTCGGTTGATGTGGGAGAGTCACTCGAGGTAGTGGGTGATGATCCCGAGAAGCGATCGGGTGGTGTAGTTACCAGAGGTGCGAAGCGCAAGGCTGAGCAGGCTCAGAGTGCAGTGGAGTCTAGTGAGACTGAAATAGCTCCCCGAACCCCCTTAGCACACTCGTCTGTGGCTCAACCAGCTGAGACTGACAATGTAGTAGGGAGTAGAGGAGAGGTGTGGGAGAGGAGTGTGTTAGGCGCTATCTTCTGGAGTTGATGAGGCAGTTGAAGTGGTGGATGGCTTAGTTTGTCCGGAGCTGGCTGAGGAATCTGTGAAGTCTGTCAGGGTTGATGAGTCGTTGCGGGTGTGTCATGAGTTAGCTGATTGTAACAAACAAGGCTATTTATGGTGTGATGAGTTACTATTAATTCATGAGTCGTATGATAGTAATGGGGAATTGTCCAAGAGGTTAGTTTTGCCAGAGTGTAAGTGGCAGAGAGTTCTGAAGACTTGTCATGAGGGTCATGCACACACAGGTGTCAAAGGTATGAGGGCCCTCTTGAACTAGCGGTTTACTTGGCCTGGGTTAGGCACAGATGTGGTACATTTTGTGAGGTTCTGTGACCAGTGTCTCAGACACAATAAGGCTAGCCATAGACAAGCTAAGATGGTTGAACGGCCAACCATAACGGTGCCATTTGATTCTGTGGCCTTTGATATCGTCGGGCCCCTGGAGAAGGCCAAGGGAGGTGTTAGGTATATCCTGACTTACATTTGCATGGCCTCCAGGTGGCCCGAGGCGGTGCCACTGAGGACGGTGACAGCAGAGGCTGTGTCATCTGGTATGGTCGACATCATGTGTCGGACCGGTATCCCGTCTAAGCTGTTGACTGACAGGGGTACGGTATTTGTGAGTCGTGTCTTTGAGAGAACATGTGAGGTGCTAGGGGTAGATAGGATCCAGCCAGCCCCATACAGGCCCCAATCAAACGGTGTGCTGGAGAGAGGCTACACGGGACTCTGAAACCCATGCTCTCCAAAGCCCGGGAGAGAGGGGTCGATTGGGCCAAGTTCCTGCCCCTAGCTTTGTATTCCATTAGGCAGATAGCTCACTCAGCTACTGGGTACTCCCCGCATGAGCTGGTCTTCGGGAGGCGCGTAACAGGCGCCCTGGACTTGCTCTATGCGGGTTGGACAGAGGATCTCTATTCAGACATAGAGGTCTCGGAGTGGGTGGTCCAGTTGAAGGACCGTTTGTCTGTGTTAGAAAACTGTTCTTTCTTGAATGAGTTAGGCGTTGTGGAGAAGAGGACTGAATCCTTTAACCGGAATAAATCTGATAGATTCTTGGTAGTTGGAGACTTGATTCTCCTTAGGACCCCGGGTATTCAATCTGCCTTGCAGGCAGCCTGGGAAGGACCCTTTAGAGTCACTGAAGTTATTTCTAGGGTCACTTACAAGGTCCATTGGGTGGGTGGTGAGCATACCCGTATTGTACATCTGAACAACACTAAGACGTATAGAGAGAGGAAAGCGTGCTCTTCAGCCGTGGTGGCAGAGGAGAATTCAGAGATGGCCAAATGGGACAACAGACAGACCTTATCTGTGGAGAAATGTGATAATTACAAGGTGGAGGATCTCCAGAGAGTCCTGGCCAAATTGTCTGGCTATTTTAGTAATGCACCTGGTCTATGTCTGGTGGGCGAGTGTCAAATTGTTGTAGAGGAAGGGAGTCAGATTGTTAAAATTCTCCCAAGAAGCATTCCCGTCCATATTAGAGACCTGGTTAAAAAGGAGCTAGATAAGATGTTGGCGGCTGGCATTATCGAACTTTCGGACTCTGTCTGGTCGAGTCCAGTAGTGCCAGTCCGCAAGAAGAATGGTTCAATTCGTGTATGCATTGATTTTAGAGAGGTCAATAGTATCACCCCACTGAGGAGGTTTTGGTTGCCCTCCCTCAGGGAAATCTTAGATCGTGTGAGTATTAGTTCTGTTCTGTCGAATTTAGACCTGACATCCGGTTCCACCAGATCCGGATGTCAGAAGATACTAAGGAGAAGACAACTTTTAATTACCCTTTCGGCAAGTTCCAGTACACGCGCATGCCATTTGGGCTGAAAAACGCCCCAGCTGTCTTTCAGTCGGTGATGGAGCAAGTACTGAAGCCCGTGGCAAGTGTGGCTCAAAACTACATAGATGATGTAGTGGTTTTTAGTGGTTCTTGAGAGGACCACTTAGTTGACCTCACCAAGGTGATAGAGTGTCTAGGCAAGGCCGGGTTTACCTGCAAGCCAGCCAAATGTGAGTTTGGGAGGAAGTACATGCTGTATCTTGGGCATAGAATAGGAAACGGTACCTTAGCTGTCCCCGACCCCAGAGTAGAGGCTATGCTAAACTATAGGCAGCCCATAACCAAACGCCAACTCAGGGCTTTCTTAGGGTCAATGGGATACTACAGGGATTTCATGGAAGGATTTGCCAATTGGTCCTATCTGCTGATGCTGGCGGTCTCTCTCTCGGCTCCAGCGAGGGTGCAGTGGACTCCTGAGAGGACCCAGGCTTTTTGTAAGTTAAAGTCATTATTGTGTTCTAAAGTTTTGCTATTTATTCCTGTAAGAGGTGATGTGTTTTGTCTCTGTACTGATGCCTCGGGGGCGTGGCTGGGAGCCTGTCTTCACGTTGTTTGAAAGGAGAAAGAGTATCCAGTCGCCTTTTTCAGTCGCCAGCTCCGTGGCGCAGAACTCAATTACATGGTCACGGAGCTGGAAGCACTGGCTATTGTGGAAGCCGTGCTTCACTTTGACTTTTACCTCTACGGTGTTCCGGTTACAATCTATACCGATCATAAGGCCTGTGAGTCCCTCCTCAAGAGCTCCAGACTCAACAAGCGTCTAACACGTATGGCGCTCAAGCTACAGGACAGAGACTTGACTATCATTAAGCCTGGCAAACTGAATAGTAATACGGGCAGACTTTCATAGCAAGACTGGGATGAAGACCTCACAGCGTCTCCTCCTGGTGTTTATCAGCCATGCCCAGTGGGGCATAGGCTTAGCGGGGGGGGGGGGGGGGGGGGGGGGGGGGGGGTGTGAGGGAGGAGACAAGAGTTAAGAAAGAAGAGAAGAAGACAGAAGAACCTAGAACTGTGTGTGTGTATCATAACTGCTAATTTTGTTTATTGGCAGTGTTGTGCGTTCATTAGAACTTAATTCAATGTTGTGCGTATTTTAGAACATATAGGTTATTGTCGCATTTTGCAGTGTCACGGTCACTTGTTTGTTTTTGTAGTGCTTGTGTGTGCGTGTGTCCAGTGTATAAAGGACATGTGCACGCATGTGTACATTGCCATTTCCACAAGATCAATTTTGCGTAAAACCAGGACTTGGTCTAAGTAGTGAAGGGTAGCTAGTCCGGGAGTTAAAAGCCTGACTGGGTATCTGAAGCCGTGAATTGGACTGGTGGCAGCATCAACTACCCTGTGAGGGACGTCACGCGGAGCCGGAGAGTTAGCAGCCCCGTTACCCCGCTACTCCGACGGTCCCTCGCTTACTATAATATGAAAGTATTTGTAGTTCCATTTGAAGTAATTGTTGTAGTTAATTCTAACATCATAGCATATTATTTGATTGAATAAAAAATATTTGATTTTCACAATGAACTGGTCATGGTGACTGACTGTACTGCAGTTAGTGCTTCAGCTATTATGTCAGTAACAAATATCTCCTTCCTGAAAGTTGAAGTCCATGGTTTTATTACTTATTTAGAGTTTTCACAAATATTCACATTTGGGGCAAGTAGCTATCAGAAATTTGATTTTTGACAATTTTTTTCAATCTTTGTTCTGTTGTTTATTTGTTCCGATATTAAAAAAACATTATGACAAAATAAATGATGATTAGTTCAAATTATAGTACAATTCAGTGATAGCTAGCAACAATCCACTGATGACAAATATTTGTTCTTTCAATAGTAATATGTATCATCAACTTTGTTGCCTCTCCTACTACAGAGGGTGAACAGCAAATCATAATTGGGGGAACTGAACTGTCCCAAATCAGCAACTTTCTCTATTGCTGTACAGCATTAAATAGAATAATTGAGTTGGCACGACCGCAAGAGCGGTAAATGAGGAATGCATTTAGTACTAAACCGAAACATTATAGTCATGTGAATCTAAGGCAATTACGGGCGCAAACGTCAACAATTGCACGTGAAAAATGGGCGGATACAAAGGTGCACATTATTTCCGTAATCTTTGCAAGTAAAAAGTTTAATTTTTGTGAAGTTTGCGGAGTTTTTTTCGGGTGCTGTTCAGTTCATCTCATCAGTTTCAACTATATGTCTCTTACGCGCAGATAATGTGCAGCAGATGGAAAACGCAAACTGGTGAGAAGTTCTTCTAAAGAGGCTTGATATGGACTACTTTAGACTTACAAAGTGAGGAATCACTGATGGTTTTTCGGCAAACCAATGAAGTCCATGGGCAGTAACAATTAATAGGCAACATTATGACCTCCTGATACCAGAGATTGGTTTAAGCATATCTTGCAGTGTTTGAAGCATTAGTACAACTTTAAAATGTGTTTCAGTATTAAGCACTTTTTAAAGCACTAGGCTTATAAAATGCTAGCACCAGTGCTTTCAAACACAATTTCAAACCCATGCCGCACTACAAACTACAAGTACTTCAAGCGCTTCGGTTAAAGTGCTTGATGGTGCTTTCAAGCACATCGTCAAATTATTCACTGGTGATTGTGCTTATTTAAGCCTTTAAATTCAAAGTCCTTGATAAGCACTTTTTAAGCACTTAGCACTTTCAATGAACGTGATAATAAAAAATATAAATTGCACATTAGCCCTTCACTTCTATGAAATATATGCACGTGTCTCTTAGCCTGGTGTAGGCTGAATGATAAATCATATAAAAACTAATGTCAACCATTAGGTATAACAAGATTTTTCATTAAATTTGAAACTATTGAAGTACTTATAAGCCCAAGCACTAAGTACTTGAACCCATTGCCTGACAGATATGAGTCTTACGCAAACACATAGAATACACTTTTTGAAGAAAAGGCACTAACAGCAGGGGTGGATCTTGTGCCAATGACGCAGAGGCAAATATTATATTTAGGTCAAAATTTGTATGAAATTTAATAAATATGTGAATGATTTGGACATTTATGTATTAGTGAAGAGCATAAATTAACACGCAGATTTTCCTATACACATATTTCCTATAGCTGCTGTAGCATGTGTATACAAATACCAACAAAATTAATTCATGTGAAATGTTTACTCTGGTTATGTGCTGAATGTAATTAAAGTCTAGAGTATGTCAATATGCTGGAAGTTAATACCTTGTATAATTCAACATCTTTACTATCAAATTGGTAATAGCTGATTGGTTTATAATGGAATGTACCACTTCATTTTTGTTTTCCATAGCTAGCTGGTTATGGACAACTTTATCTTGTTTGATTTGACTAATTACACGTGGTTTTATTGGGAAAATGTCTCTTATAAAGTTTACGGTCTTTGTGGCAAACGTACTGAAGTCACTGATAAGCTGTGGGGACAACTTCCACCCACTGCCAAGCTGGCCAGATGGCTAGAAAAACTATCTGATTTCGATTTCAATATCGCCCATATTAAAGGAAGCACCAACTATGTGGCAGATGCTTAATCCCAACAGAGCTGGCCAGACCCACATTCAACAGCAGCACAGGCAGCAGATGTTGACTGTATTCCAGTTCCTGCAGTTTCAGTCAGACCAGAAGCTCTGCCTCCAATAGACTATGTTCTAAAACACTAGGCCAAATTTTAAATGTTTAACATGTCCCACACTGTACAAAATGTACCTATCCTACACCATCTATGTTGAATAGGTACATTTCCTATAGTATAGGACATGTAGGAATTTTCAGTTTTGGCCTAATGAAAAAACATAAGCTGATCATATAGTTTGTGAACAGACATTGAAGCAATGAATATGAAATACTCCCACAAGTACCAATCAAATTATGACTTCCTTTTAAAAGTCATCTTTAGAAAAATTAATTAACTTATCAATACAGAAAATTAACTTAAAAGGTAACTGTCACCTTTTTTTTTTACAGTCACTATGGTAGCAATCTAAAGTTTCTTCTCTTTTAAGCATTTCACTGAACGTACTAGACCCTCCTTCTCCATAATATGGTAACTTCCATTAACTTCATTGCTCTAAAAAGTATTATAGTAATAATTATTGTTAGTAATGAATGTGTTGAGTATTTACCTGAACAAACTGTACATCTATGACAAGCTCTTTCTCCAATTCCATCATTGCTTCCTCTACAGCCTGTCATTGTACTTAAAATGAGTGATTAATAAAAAAAAGTTCATTTCGCTTACTCTACACTGTTCACGTTTTTCAAAAGCAGAACGCTTCTTTGGTGGCAGACATCATTCCCCTTCTGCTTTCCTTTTTCCACACACAGGCTTGCTGAACAGTGTGGGTACTGGATCAGGCTTAAGACAAGCTCTCTTCTTGTCCAACCCCAGTGATTGGAAAAGGATAGAATCAGCCATAAAACATGATGGCTCAAAATGCTGACTACACAGCACAGAGTATGCAGTGGGTTCCCATTTGTCTCTGTGCCTTTTCACCTGATCTACCCATTTTTTTCCTCAGAGCACTGTTGCTAGGAAACTTGTGCAGACTTACTCCATCCTGGTTACTGTTATTGCAGCCTGCAGCAACACACGTCTAGACCATATTTCCACAAGTAGCAGTAGTGGCAATCAGATCATATTAGCAGACTGAGCACTAAACCTCTAAGTTTACACAAGCGCGCTTATCCATGCAGTACTCAACTTGTGACGTAATCAACCAATTGACCTACTTAATTAGCGTGGGAGTAGGGTGCATTTTCAAAGGTCCATAATTCAGGAACTACGTATACTTGACCAAACACCGTCAAATTTTTTTTGGAGTGATACTGTGTTATTATCTACTGAATGACTCAAAAAAATAAAAATAAAAATAAATGGTGACAGTTCCCTTTTAACAATGATATAAGCACTAAATGAAATTTTAAAGAGCTCATTTGAGAGTGATATAGCTACTTTCCAAAACCTTATGTATAAAATGTGGCGATGCAATTAAGAGTTGAAAATAAAAGCAGAACTATGATTCCTCACACAAAGGAAATAGAAGCACTATATCATCTATATTTGAAGTTATATATCTAGCATTACTGTTTCATAACTCCAGCATTAGGTAAGTTGGTTATTTAAAAAAAAACATTTGTGAAATAGAAAGCACTACATATATTATATGATAATATGGAAGTTATAAGTCCATGAACTCTATTACATAGATAAAGAAAAGTCGTTTTGTTCCTGTGTCAAGGGTTTTCAGGTTCTCCACAGGAATGTACGTAGAGCCAATCAGATTGTACCAATCACATGGCCAACCTCAAACTATTTAATTCATTGCTAATTGAAATGATTTAGCAGTAGCTCTCCACTGCGTGTCAGTAGTCTGGCACTGCCGACCCTTTACCTTCCCTATATTGGTTGGCGGGGAGAAGGAAAGGGTCTGGTAGCTCTAGTATCAACGACTTATTGTGCCAGCACCACAATAGTGGCGCTCCAATCAGATTGCAGAATCATATCGCATTCCTCAACCACATATTCAATGCGCCCCAGTTTATTCCGCGTCATTTGCTATGGAAGGTTAAGTGATGAAGAGTGATTTAGAAGTTACAGTTTCATGTGTAAAGCCAGAGCACATAAAAGGGAATTTCAAAAAGAGTGTAGCTCTCACTACAGGGTACGGAAAGAGTACTTGATTGTTTCCAGAGTTTGTCACTTGTATATGACCAACTCCTAGTGTGAACTAGCCATTATTGATGTTGTTGTTGAAACACCACAGTCACAACGAGACATTCCAACAAAAAGTTTACTTGCAACAAAATATTTGACTCACGATTGATTTTAGCCTAGGTGTTAAGGATGACGCAATAAACCTGTGACGTCATTCGCACAAGTCATTGATACTAGAGCTACCAGACCCTTTCCTTCCTCCCCGCCCACCAATACAGGGTAGGTAAAGGGTCGGCGATGCCAGACTAGCGTGTCAGTTAGTCAGCCGTGACGTTGTTGCGATATGGAAACGTTGGAAGAAGTTTTGAGAAGTGTTGTGGAGGGCACTGATTACAAAGCGGCACATGCAGAACAGCGGAGGGCAATTCTTTCCTTCCTGCAGGGAAGAGATGTTTTCGTTTTCCTCCCAAGGGGAAGTGGGAAAAATACCGATATGTTTTTGGTTGTTACATGTACAGTTAATAATCAAAAGGGGGGAAAATAGTCAATATGAATTTTTTAATGAATTTAATTATTTATTATTGTTATTATTATTATTTTTAGAGTGATAGAGCAAATGAAGCCAGCCTACAGCATCATTTATGGCAAAGCCCCGCCTGCTGTGAGGCATGGCAACTTGGAGCCAGTGAGATTGACACTGGCCCCGCGTACGGGGAATAAGAAAGTGACTCTGATTGACAACCTGGACGTCTACGGGATACCAGCTTCTGATGTGGCTCACAGTCTGCAGAAGATAGCTGCAGCCAGCACTACTGGTGTGTGAGTGGGTGGGTGGGTTTTGTGTAGGTGTTGTGTGTGTGTATGTGTGACCAGTTTTTGGAAAATCGGCCTAAACGTGGTAAACAATTTTTTTCAGAATCCATGTGTAAAGCCTTACTCGTCAATTTTTTTTTCCAAAATAATTTTTTTATGGCAGAAAAGGATAAACATTGGTTAGCTTTGGCTTATCGTGCAGTTGTAAGCTCTGGCAAGCTCTAGAACTCACGGTATGAGGCTAGGAACATTAACCGGTTCACTTAGATCACATCTTACTAATGACGATATCTATTACCACCGAGTCATCCACTGTGTACAGTATACCCAGCAGCTGTGGTAAAGCATATTTTGGTGAAACAACTAGAAGGCTTGAGCAGAGAGTGAAAGAACATCAAGATGCTTGTAAGACAAACAAGTTTAACAGAAACATAGGTTTAGAGCTTCCAAAATGCTGACTCTCCATGCTGCATGCAAATCACCCTCCAGAATATCATAAACAGTAAACGTACCCTCCAGAAATCTTGCTGTTTACAATTGTATTATTGTATCACCACCACGGAGAGTTCGACCTCAGTTGACCCCTGAAGAGGACTTTGGCAAGAAGTCGAAACGTCAGGTTAAGTTTGCATTAACAATATTGGCTGTTAGAATGAGAAAAATTTGCTATTAATGGCTGAATTAACTTACTTTTTAATAATAAGAATTTTTTTCTCTTTTTAACAGCCAATCTTTTTAAATATACTTAACCCGACATTTCGACTTCTTGCTTGTTGGCTGTTAAAATTCTTATTATTATAATTATTTCAGCCGAGAATGACTGAATCATTGAAACTTACTTTTTACATGTGTGCATACTCGCACATAGTTTATGCCATCATGCAGTTTCTTGATGAGGCCTACATAAGCCTATTTGACTTCTTTCAATCTGCCTGCAACCAGTTTAGTCATAGTGTCGCGGAGACATACGGTAATAGTATACTGAATACAAGACACGCCCCCTGGTCTTAGCAACTCCTTTACATGGCGTGTTTTTTTTTGTTAGTTTGTTTGTTTTTACGGTATTTTTTTTTTGAAAAATCAGCAATAATAATTTAAATACTAAAATATTGTAGGGCGAAGACGCCTTGTGCTACAGCTTCCAAATTTGGAGGACAGCATCACCTACTGGTAGAAAAAATAGAAAACCATAGATGCCGCATTTAGGCTGATTTCCCCGAAACCAGTCTAATAGTGTTATGTATGCGTTGTGTGTATGTATGTTTGTGTGCCTATGGGGATTATAATAGTAGGAGTTATAGTTTATAAGCATAATTGTTGTAATTATAAGTCGTGCTACAATGTATTCACATGTACATGTATGTTTGGTGTTTTTATGTGAATCAACATGTGCTGTAAGATGTCATTATTGTTGTTGACATAGTAACCGATGTCCCGGGTCACTCTGGTGCTCGTCAAGTTTTGGTCCAGGGCAATGCCATCAAGACAGTGGTGAAATTTCTGGAAGGTTAGTGGACATGTAGGCTATAGGACAGATACATACATACATCATGTAGGTATTATTGTACCATGGTGCGTTCAAACTGTCCAATCAGATTGCTCAGTTTGCGGTGAATAAATTTCATTCCCACCTCCTAGGCGGTGAATTAGAGTAAACAGTCCAATAAAAAAATTTTTTGTGCATTTCCTATCGCCTTGAGCCGTGGTACGAGTTGATTGCACCCCTCTGTTCGATTAGTATGGGGTTTACGCTATCCTTGGGCCTTTGACCTCGGTTTTGTAAATCAAATGCCGACCTCCTCATGGTGTAGCTTATACTTATTAGTACTTGGACATGATGTTCAGATGTGAAATATGGAGGTATTTTTACAAAAGTGTGTGTTTAAACAGCATCGTGAGGCAATAACTTGGGGTGCTGTTAGGTTCTGAGCATTAATTGGTTTTGTTTTTGTTGCCTAATTTTGTCTTATGTATATTGTTGTAGAAATATTCTAAGCACCAATTGTTTTACAATTTTGTGAGCATTATCTCCCTCATCTAGGCTTAGATTGTAGTGAGCTGGTGAACTTTATATCTGTCTTTCCAATGCATGCACACAATTATGACTTTTAAAAATTCTGTATTCATTTCGGTCATACAATCAGTATATTGTTTTTGTTTGTTTTTCCAGCTGTTCTTTGATTTGGGTCTTAATAAAATTATAGTAAAATTCTAACTCCATGCTGGCCAATGACTATACAAAATATTATTAAAATATATCATTTGTTGTAAACTGACTTACCACTCCATCCTGTTAGGTGTCCCAAAATAGCTTAATTAAGGGGCTTCAGCAAACAGTTTTAATATTCACCTGTATT